>Ga0272440_1001256_pt1 | contig 21091 bp, 4 predicted proteins | sample SSMMMBAug17_FD_192440 | JGI IMG/M metagenome (GOLD analysis project Ga0272440, IMG submission 192440) | Marine sediment archaeal communities from Little Sippewissett salt marsh, Falmouth, MA, United States - SSM-MMB-Aug17 | ecosystem: Environmental > Aquatic > Marine > Wetlands > Sediment ...
GGAAAGAACTTGAACATCGAGTAAAACACTTTTAATTCATCTTATTCATCTTCTTCAGTGTAATCCTGGTTCAAAAAAAAAATGAACAATTAATAAATGAGGAACTTATTTTCAGAGATTTCCTTAGTAATAATGTTGTCCAATCATTCATTATCAAAACGATCATCCGGCATTCCACCATTGTTTTCATGTCATCATTATCGGTATTGGTAACGTTTTCTAAAGGAACATAATAAGCTGTTTCTGGATTGACATAGCCTGCACTTTCAAAACGTCGCTTTGGTTATTGATAATTCATTCAAAGTTCTTTATTCCTTTTTGGTTTATATGAACATGATACGATTTATCAGGGTAAACATATCCTGTATCACTAAATATTGATTTGGGACAGATATTTCATTTAAACCCTTTTGTTAAATGCTTCATGAACCTGATCAATCAGCTTTATCAACAAGGTTTCTAGTGTATCTTCAGTCATTTTTTCTAAAGGAATGCCATCACCTGGAAACATTTGTAAATTTTTCAGCCAACGAATCACTTTCCATGTACAATTTCTTATTAAAACAGGGAAAACAATCATGCCTTCTTTTTGCTTATTCAATATTCCGGGAACGGGCGTATGTACAGTTTAGGGGAAGTGGATATCATACAAGGAATGCTCGATTTTGGCAACCCCAAGAACAGCGTAGGGCTAAAGCCCAACGCTGAATTGAGAAAGGACGCTAAAGCGCCCTCATACAACATAGGTACTGAATTGGGAATATCATGATTTTCATCAATTTTGAAATAAATAAACAGTTAAGGGTCTACATATCCTGTATCTTCAAAAATTCGCTTTGGTGATAGATAATTCATTTAAACTCCTTTTTCAAAGGTATCACATTAAGACCAATGAATGGTTTCCTCATAAAATCATTTTAAATCCAAATGGTTAAGTGTGAAATATCCAAAACACCCTGTTTTGTAAATTTACGAAACAGGGCAAATAAACACTTATTCTGAAACATTTCCACATCCAATCCCAATAAAATCCTGCCCGGTCGCATCCCCTGTTAAATCAGTATATCGCCGCGTACTTTCAAACTCGATTAAAGGCCAGGTTTCGCAACTGGTGATATTTTCTGTAACAAATTGCCAGAACGTACAATTGTCATTCAGGCAGCTATTAAGTCCTGAAACATAACCGGCAATCATTGCAGCATCATATGCGCCATACCTGCCATCAATATAGGCATCCGCAGCGATCTGTTCAAGACAAGTCAGGCTGATTTTTCTGACAACTGCTTTAAGTATTTGTACAGCATCTGCAATATCCAAATTGAAAGCATCGGATTTTGAAGCAGTCAGGGTATAATCGCCGGGTCTTACTGTTGCAAACGTATAATAACCAGAAACATCGGTTACCATGCTGTAGGAATGCGTCCCTGATAATGTCATGGTGACACCTTCAAGATCGCTTCCCGCAATATCAGTATACAAGGACACATGACCGGCAATCATATAATAGACCTCATTGACTGTAATCAAGAATGTCATACTGGTAATGTCAGTGCCATCACTAACCGAAACTGTAATATTTGTGCTACCTGATTGACTTTTCAGTGGTGTAATGGTTATGGTGTATGTCATCCCATCATTGGCTAACAGAATATCGCTATCTTGAATTAGACTTTGATTTGAGGACAATACAGTTACTGACAATGCATCACCTTCGATATCTGTGGTGGTCAGCGTGATATCAATAGACGTGCCTTCATTCAGGCTTTTTGGATTGATGCTAGATAATGTAGGTACATCATTGATAGGATGGACTGTCAGATCAAATGATGTGCTTGCAGCCAGACCACCAGCATCAACAATGGTTACAGAAATGGTTGCTGTACCATATTGATCTTTAGCCGGCGTTGCTACAATCGAATATTCATTGCCACTGCAAATAGCCAATAAATATTCATCTGGCACCAATGTTTGATCCGATGATGTCATACGCAACGTCATGTTGCATCCTGCGGTTTCATTGTCAGCGACTGTAAAGCCGATCACACTGGTGGCAATATCTTCTGATGTGGTTTGATCTGAGATGCTGCCAATAACAGGCGCATCATTAACTGCTGTTACTGTAAGATCAATGATTGAAACAGCAGATAAATGATAAGCATCTGAAACAGTGATAGTTAATGAAAGCACGCCAGATAAGTCTCTTACAGGTGTCAAGGAGATAAACATTGAACCACTGCCGCATGTATATGAAATGTTTTCATCCGGTATCAGGTTGAAATTGGATGATACAATGGTAACGTCAAGACCATTGCAATCCACAGTGTCTGCATCGCTTGCCGCTATATTGATCTGGATAGGGGTATCTTCATTGGTGGTTTGTCCGCTGATTGTTCCCAAAACAGGTGGATCATTGATTGCTGTGACTGTCAGAGCTAATGATCTTAAAGCAGTCAATGCACCGCTGTTTTCAACCAATATGTCGATTGTCGCTGTGCCGTTTGCATCGGCAACCGGTATGCCTGTTATTGTATAATGATTGGCATCGCAAACATAAGACAGGTTGGCATCAGGAATCAGACTTTGATTGGATGATGACAGACTTACAGTCATGCTACATGGGCTATCATTGTAATCAGATGATATAAAATGAATATCGATTGGCGTGTCTTCATCAATGGTCTGGTCAGCAATCTGGCTGATCACCGGATAATAATTGGCAGAATAGCTTAAAATAGGTACAGGGGTTATTCTATTGATCGTTGTGCCATCACCAACAAAGCCGTATGAATTATTACCACAACTCCAGACAGTGCCATAAATATCCATCATCAGGGTTACACCTGGTCCTGATCCAATGACTTCTACATTGGTAACAATAGTGGTCTGTACTGGAATAGAACGATTAATTAAAGTGCCATCTCCAAGTTGTCCAGCGCCATTTGCGCCCCACGCCCAGACAGTGCCATCATTTTTCAAAGCAATTGAATGGGAGGATTGCGTCGCAATAGCAGAGACATCACTAAGCCCAATAACCTGAACCGGAAGATTTTTGTCGGTTGTGGTGTTATCACCCAGTTGTCCATAGCTATTGCTTCCCCATGCCCAAACAGTTCCATCATTCTTTAATGCCAAAGCATGTGATGTACCACAAGCAATTGAAACCACACCTGTCAGACCAGATACCTGTACAGGCGTTAATCGATCTGTATTTGTTCCATCACCAATAGCGCCAACTGAATTAACACCCCAGCTCCAAACAGTTCCATCCTCTTTTAAGGCCAGACCAAAACCATAACCTGCTCCTATGGCAATGATATTGTTTAGCCCTGATAACTGTGCTGCTGAGGTTGTTTTATCTGTCGTTGTACCATCACCAAGCTGTCCAGCATCATTGTATCCCCAGCCCCAGACAGTTCCATTGTTTTTTAAGACAATGTTATGATGTTGACCACTATCAATGGCAATTACACTATTAATGATGGTAGCTTGAACAGGTGAGTGTTGTTCAGTGGTTGTTGTATCTCCTAAATTATAGTAAGTATTATATCCCCATCCCCAAACAGTGCCGTCACTTTTAACAGCCATTGTGTGAAATCGTCCGCCTGAGATATCCACCACATCTGTCAGGCCCGAAACCTGAATGGGCGAATGACGATCTATTGTTGTGCCATCTCCAATCTCTCCCTGTGCATTATATCCCCAAGCCCAGGCAGTACCATCTTTTTTCACCATTAAGGATTGAAAAGAACCACCTGATAATTTAATAACCGGTGAATCAATTTCTGGCATTACTGTCAGTACAAATTCCTGACTTGCTGTTATTCCCTGGCTGTCCGATGCAACTACTGTTATGGTTACTGAACCAATGACATCTGAAACAGGTGTTATGGTCAATGTTTTGTTGGCAGTTGTTCCACTGAATGTTATATTTTCAACAGCTATGAGATATGTATCTGATAACAGTGCTGCCAGGGTTAGACTGTCACCATCAGCATCTGTAACTGTCAGTTGGATCGGTAATGTCGTGGTGCTTACCTTTGTGGTTTGATCATCAATGGATGAAATTACTGGTGCATCGGATATATTTGTGATTGTCAATGCAAATGATGTTGTTGCAGTTAATAATCCGGTATCGCTGACAGTCACAGTGATAGTTACATTACCATTTTGATCCGCTAAAGGAATTGCGGTAATGGTATAACTATTGTTATCACAGACATATGAAAGGTTTGCATTGGGCACAATGGATTCATCGGATGATGTCAATGTAATATCCATACTACAACTTGCGTTTTCAACGTCTGTGACCGTAAAATTAATTGAATTTATGGCAGTATCTTCACTCGTGCTCTGATCTAAAATATTTGAAATTTCTGGTGTATCATTGATCGACAAAACTGTCAGATCAAAGGAAGTCGATATTGTCAGACCAGCGGAGTCCGAAACAATGACAGTAATTGTTACCGCACCATTTTGATTGGTTTGAGGTATTGCGGTTATGGTGTAATGATCCGCATCACAAATATAAGACAGATTTGTATCTGATATTAATGTCGGATCAGATGATATCAATATTATATTCAGACCACATGATGCCGACTCCAGATCTGTTGCAGTAAAAGCAATGGAATCAATGGCAATGTCTTCATCAGTGGTTTGCGAACCGATTGAACTGATAATTGGTGCTGCATTTTTGCCTAAAATAAACTCAGTTGCTGAGATTCCAGAAAATGCCGAAAGGCCTGTTTTTACAATCATCATTGCTGATGTATTTTGCGTTGTTACAAAACCTGTCCATGCGCCGGCATTATTCGTTCGATATGCAATTTGTAAATCCGAATCATTTGATGCAAAGGTATTGCCGGAATAATTGTAAGCTATGCTATATGTTGGCGCTATTCCCACAGGGTATACACCATAATAGTGGTCTGTATCCATTGATCTATAGCCAACAGGAATGGTCGTTGTATTGGGTGATTCATTGACCAGATAGACATGAATACCATTGTAAGTACCACCATCACCAGTAGCAGTAAATCGATCGCCATCAGCATGGGCAATTGTTGCTGAAAAGTCTGAAACCACTGAACCCGCATAATCATAGGCACTGTCATCACCCAGTGATGCAGCGGATGTGATCCAATCGGAATTGTCCATATCAGTCAGGCTGCCATCATGACCATTTCCAGTCAGATCAGTGACTGTTAAACCAGTAGAATGATCCATTCGATAATAGGCAACCAGACCCGTTTCATTGCCATCCAGTTTTTTACACATATATTCTTGAATGTCTGCCTGTGATCTTTCAATGTTCCAGATACGAACTTCATCCATTTGACCATTAAAAAAGAAATTGTTATTCAATGAACCGATGAGCACATCATTTGTAGATGATGTAACGTAATAGTTTCCAGTCGTAGTTTGTGCGACACCATTTAAATAGACAGTTGCAGTACTTCCTGATGCGGCTACTGCAATATGCTGCCATTTATCAAATTCAACCACACCTGTCGTGGTTTGAATCAAGCCATTGTTGCCGGATTCAAAGATAATTTTTCGATCATCTGTATTATAATTATTTATGAGTAATGAATAACCTGGATTGGCAGCAGCATCAACTTTCTTTCCTACAATGCCCAAAATTGTATTTTTATATAATGGTCTGACCCATGCCTCAATTGTAATACTGCCTGCGTTATTCAGGTCATTGGCATTTCCACAATTAATGTAATCATCAGTACCATCAAATGAAAGCGCATTGCCTGCCCCTGGTGGTGAAACAATTACCGCATAGGTTTGCGTGGATACATCTCCATTGCTGCTTGCAGTCACTATCAGCATTACCCGACCATGTGCATTGAATACAGGAGTGTATGCAACAGATATTGTTTGAATCGTATTTGCGTTGGTAACGTATGAATAGCTGTTGTTGCCTGTGCCATCAATATTGATATTTGAATCATCAATTAAAGAAAGATCAGATGATGTAATGGTTAAGTCCACTGATGATGTTTGAGATACAGTATAGGTAAAATCAATGGCATGGGTTGATGTTTCCGAACGGCTGGCAATTGTGGGTGCATCGTTGATCCCTGTTACTGTCAGTACAAATGTGGTTGATGATGCCAATCCCGCGGCATCCGAGGCAATGATAACAACATCTACAGTACCGGATTGATTGGCTACAGGTGTCAGGGATACATAAATCGTATCTGCACTGCACGTATAGGATATATCGGCTACCGATAATAATGCCGGTTGTGAGGTGTTAAATGTGATCCCAAGACTGCACGTCGCGGTTTCTGTATCTGTCACAACAATGGGAATACTGCTTAATGCACTGTCTTCACTGATGCTTTGATCGAACACACTGCCAAACGAGGGGGGTATATTTCCGCCAGGAATAAATTCAGTTTCCGAAATACCGCTGAATGCCGAAATACCCATTTTAGAGATCGTTGTTGTACTTGTATACAGATCTGCCATGCTATCAACCCAGATTCCTGCATTATTGCTTCGACTGGCCAGACGTAAGCCCTCTTCGCTGGCAATGGATGTATTTCCGGAATAGTTATACGCAATGCTATACGTGGGCATGGTTCCTATGGGAAAGACACCAAAGTAATGATCTGTGTATAATCCTGAAAATCCGGTGGGTGGGGTATATGATGATGGCGACTCATTGACCAGATAGATTTGCAATCCTGAATATGAACCGCTATCACCAAATGCGGTAAAGGCATCGCCATCAGAATGACTGAGTGTTACTGAAAAATCAGAAACAATTGAACCTGTATAATCATATGAACTGATATCTCCCAATGGAATTTCTGAGGTTGTCCAATTGGTACTATCCATATTGTTCAGTGTGCCATGATAATCGTTGCCAGAAAGATCTGTCAGGGTCGTTCCTGTGAAATGATCAAATCGAAAATAGGCCAAAAGTCCGGTTTCATTACCTGTCAGCCGTTTACACATATAATCTCGCACGTCTTTTTCAGAAAGCGCAATATGCCAAATACTCACTTCATCCATCTGACCATTAAATTCTCTATCCGTTTCAGTATACCATGTACCGATATATAAATTTGCAGCCGCATTTGGTGGGAGTTCAAATGAATTTTCAGTTGTCAGCCCAACGGCTATGCCATTGACATAACAATTGTATTGTGAACTATCACCTGTGACCACTACATGATGCCACATATTTGGGGTTAAGACATTGGATTCTGTCGTAAAACGCGCCATCCCATTGAGATAGAATTTAAGACTGTTGCCTGTGTTTAAACACAAAAGATATCCATTTTCTGCCAGACCGGCGGTGCTTTTATCAATGATTCGCTGGAAGCTGTCACCAGTGAGTGTTGGTTTAATCCAAAAGGCCATAGAAAATTGAGAACCTGCCAGAGCCAATGGATGTGATCCACTGATTGATCCAAATGATATAAAATCATTATCCCCATCAAAAGTTAAGGCATTGCCTGAACCCGATGGTGATACAATCACATTAAAGGTCTCAGTCACTGTTCCACCAGTTGCATGGGCCTCAACAGTAATCGTTGCCAGTCCATGCGCATTGCTTTCCTGATTTAACAGGATTCGAACGTTTTGTTCAACATCAGCAGTGGTTGAAAGTGTAATTGTATTTCCTGCGCTGCCTACAATTTGAATATTGGCATCACTAATCAAGGATTGATCTGATGATGTTACTGTCAACGAAACTGTATCCCCATCAGTCTCAACAAAGGTAAAGGAAACTTCTCCGGCAGCCGTGCCCATATCTGAAATAATGGACAATTCAGGTGGCAGATTAATGTTAAAGTTGAATGACGTGCTTGCTGTTAATCCGCCACTGTCTGTTACAACAATTGTGATTGTTGATGTACCAGTTTGTTCAGAGACTGGTGTCAGTGTAAAGAAGAAACTATTTGATATACAGGTAAAAGCAATATTCGATATTGGCAGTAATATGGTATTGGATGACATGATATTTATTCCCATGTTACATGTTGGGGTTTCAATATCCGTTGCTGTCAATTCAAGAGATTCTATTGGTGCGATGACATATTGCGTTTGATCTTCAATCATACCAATCAGTGGCGTATCATTAATTTCAACAACAGTAATATCAAGGGCATGGGTTTCTGTAAAATTTCCAGAATCAGTAATTGTAAAGGATAAAGTTACATTTCCGAATTGATTTTCAACAGGTGTCAGGCAAAACTGAAAAACATCGCCCGTGCAGTTGTATGAGATATTGTCATCTGGCAGGATACTGGAATCTGATGATAGCCATGTGATTCCCAGACTGCAACCGGCAGATTCAATATCTGTCGCTGTCAGGCTGAATGCACTGGAAGTATCTTCATTCATGGTTAAACTTGTAATTGCCGAAATTACCGGTGCATCATTGACTGATACAACAGTCAGGTCAAAGGATGCTGATGCTGTCAACCCGGTGGAATCTTCAGCAATAATTGTAATAGTGACCAGACCATTTTGATCGGCAACAGGGGTAATGGCAAAGGAATAGTTGCCCGACAAACAGGTATAAGAAATGGTGTTTGCAGGCACCAGGGTTTCATTTGATGATGTAATTGTCAGTGATAAATCACAAGGGTTGGTTTCATAATCATTGATTGTCAGACTGGTGGAAAAAGCGGCATCTTCATTTATCGTGTGTGGGAGTATACCTGTAAATATGGGCGGTAAATCAAGGGCGACTGTAAAAATACCATCTGAAGTCGATACTGCCTGATTATTGATGATGGCTGTGGAGATTGTAATATCCGATGTTTCACCCGATGTGCCAATGACTGTAAAATCAAGGTATACGCATAAACCGGTTCCGGTAAATTGACTGGCATTCGATACAAAGCCTGCATAAATGATTCCAGGAATAGCAGTATTATAATCGTAAATATAGCTCTGGTTTTCCAACACAGTGCCGGTCAAAGAAATACCGGTAGCTGTCAAAACAGCAGAATCATAGGAAATGGCAAGTTCTATGGACTGGATATCTATATTTGACAAATTATTCATGGTTAGTGGGATAGATATGGGCTGTGTCTGGTTTTGAGTTGATGATGGATGAAGGACAAAAAAGTATTCGTTAACATCTGTAATCAAAATGGTCAGTGCTTTTTCATAATAAGCACCCGTATTATCTGTTGTTCGTACACGGATCGCATATGAATTTTTTGTCTCATAATCAAAAATTTCTGCAGTTTGAAGAGTATTTGCTGAAATTGTAAAACTGGTATTATCTGTGTCACCAGTGCCTGGCACAAGGACATAGGAATACGTGTCCGATATATCAACATCTGTTGTTGAAAAATCTCCAATATAGGTTCCTATGGGCAGATTTTCACATATGGTATCAGAAGAAAGATTTATATCAGTAGGCGTGTCATTAACTTGAGAAACTGTCATGGAGAAAGTATCTGTACTTGATCCGCCGGATTGATCTGTGGCAATAACATCTATTGAAACTGAACCAGCACCATTTTCAACAGGGGTGATGGACATGGTGACATAGTTTCCAGTTAAGGAAAAAGTAATGTTTTCATTGGGAATAATGCTGGTATCAGAGCTTGATCCAGAAAAAGAGACTGTTTCGTTATCCGCATCATATATAAAAAAGGAAACCTCTGTTGATGTATCTTCATTTATCGATTGGTCAGGGATTTCATAAGGTGTTTGAACAGTAGTCACATCAACAATAGCACCACAAGTCCCAACCATTGTATAAATTCCATTTTTTTCATAAATAGCATTAAAGTCAGATCCTATATTTTCAACAACAGACCATTGCACACCATTATAATGAGCCAATGAAGACCCGCTTACAGCATAAATATCATTTTCACTGCTTCCATGTATGGATTTTATTGATCCAAGATCATTTGAAACACTTGTCCAGTTATTGCCATCATATTTATAAATGTAACCCGTATAGTTACCTGCATAGACATGTGTTGCATCCAGTCCCCAAATCGTATAGAAATGACTTGTTGTGCCACTGTTCATTGAGGACCATGTGCTGCCATTATAATAGAGAATGGTTCCATTGTATCCAGCAGCAAAAGCGACACTTCCTGTCGTCCATACAGCTTTTAATATCTCTGTTGTACCGGATGTCATAGAAGACCAGGTACTACCGTTATATCGTTGAATGGTTCCTGCAGAACCAACTGCAAATATATTGCTCGAAGATGTTCCATATACGCAGTACAAATCCGCACTTGTATTGGATGTCATTGTTGAGCAGCTACTGCCATTATACCGTATGATAGTGCCATTATAGCCGGTAAGGTAAAGGTCATTGCTGCCTGTACCCCATACAGATGCTAAGAGATTTGATGTCCCCGATGAAATTGATGACCATGTTGTGCCATTGTTTTGCAAAAATGTGCCTGTTCTGCCGACAACAAAAGTGTAATTGTCATCACTTTTCCATACATCATATAAAAGTTCATCTTCGAATTGTTGTGTAATAATAGACCATGAGCTGCCATTGTAGAAATAAACAAAACCACAGCAATTTTTTAATGCAAAAACGCTGGATGAACTGTTTCCCCAAATATCATATCCACCCAATGTATTCATGCTGGACCAGGTACTTCCATCATAATGACGACTGCCAGCATTATATTCTGTAACAAAAACATCACTGCTACTGCTTGCCCAAACAGCGTAATTGGTAGTTGGAAATCCTGAAAGAGTTGTCCATGTGCTTCCATTATAGTGGATAACAGCATTACTCAGTCCAACTGCATATACATTGCTACCGCTTGTACCAAAAATATCTCTAAGCGTGCTTGTTGTCCCTGTTGTCATTGCAGACCATGTGCTTCCATTATAATGCATCACAGTACCACTTCCACCTGCTGCAAAAACATCATTGGAGTTGTTTGCCCATACACTATTCAGAGTAGTCGTTGTATTACTCGTCATTTGAGACCATGAGGATCCATCGTAGTGATAAACCACACCATTTAAACCAACTGCAAAAACATCAGAACCTGATGTCCCATGGACCGCATATAATGTTGATGATACACTCATAGATGACCATGTGGAACCATTGTAATGAAGTATTTGTCCACTACTTCCCACAATAAATATATCAGAAGCACTATTTCCCCATATTCCATACAACGTATTGGTTGTACCACTATCTATTTCTGTCATGGTGCTTCCATTGTAATGAACAATAACGCCATAAGACCCAACAGCATACATATTGGATGAACTTGAGCTCCAGACAGCATTTAATGCTATGGCACTTGGCAAAGGATTTTTCCACTCGTACTCCGTTGATGGAAGAACAAATTCGGGTAAATTATTCGATGCATAAGCATTGTAAATACTTATGAAAAGAATAACTGTATAAATTAGTGTTGATTTAATGGGTCTATCTTTTTTCATAAAACTACCTTTTATATACAAGGTTGGCAATATCGCAAAATCGATTATTTCTTTATTTAAGAATATTGATATAACCAGGACGCCATAAACCACCATTTTTTACCTTGCCTGGACGCAAATATTGAGAAATAAGGCCCAATATCCAGCATTGTTTTCATGTCTTCTTGATCTGCATTGAAAATATTTAACTTTGATTCATTTCAAAAAAATCAAAAATTTGCTGAACAAGTGCCATGAATTTTTTTTCCAGTTCTTTCTCACTCAAATCTGCCAAAAGTGAACCATCTTCAGGGAAAACCTGTATATTCTTAAACCAGGGAATCGCTTTCCATAAACAGTCTTTAATGATAATGGGAAATAAAATCATCCCCTCTTTTTGCCTGGTTTGAATGGCTGGAAATTCTCTTTTTTGCACAAAGGTTGAACCTAAATAATTGTTTGAAACCAGACAAATGGTTAAATGCGCTGTTTCAATGGCGTTTTGAATTTCTGCAGACCAGTCATTTCCAGTTCTAATTTTTTGATCATACCAGAAATCAATATTGTGAATTTTAACAATATTTAAATATGGAATGAGCTTATCAACAAATATTTTGTCGTCATGGGCGTAGCTGATAAAAATGTTTTTCATTTGTCCACGCATAATATTAAATTGATCAAAAATACCTGAGAAGCATTTACGATAAACAGGGTTTGCAATAACCGCAAAATTATTTTCTTTCTTTATCAATCCATATTGATATAACCAGGATTGGGCGTCATCATTGGGTAAAAATTTAACCTGTTGCGCGTTTATCCTGTTAAACGTTTCTTTGTATAGCAACACCTTTTCTTTAAGATTATCAAAATGCGCATTTTTTTCTTGTAATAAGTGTTGACTTGCTGTGTTCACATCATCAACTTCTATAGGATCAGTTGTTTCTGGCTTGATTTGTCTGGTTAATATACATCCCAGCCGATTCACCAGCCAGGGTTGTCCCTGAGTTTGTTCAAAAACTATTTGAACTGCATCTTCTGTAAACGCCTGATTCGTCTCCTGCGTGTATTGCAAATATAAATCCCGAACATTTTGCAATGTAAATGGCGGAATTTCAACATGATCGGCAATATTAAAGGGTGAAATCCCGCCAACTGTCAGTTGCGTGATATTTCGAATACCAACCAATCCAACAGAATATAAGGCTTTTGCTGTTTCTTCTTTATAATCCTGGTATAATTTTCTTAAGGTTGTTAAAAAGTTCTTTATTTCATGCAAGGGAATACCATCGAATTCATCAATGAAAATGACGATTTTTTTCTGCGAGATAATTTTGTTTAATTGACTGAATAGTTTATAAAAAGAGTAACTATTCATCAATTCATGGTTGACAATAAATTGTCTGACTGTTTCTAATTGATGACATTTTATGGATGTTAGCCGGTGAATCAGTTGATCATAAAGGGCATCTTGAATGGTTTGATAAAATAATGTTAAATCGTAATCCACACAATTTTCAAAACTCATAAGAATAAAAATATATTCAGGATTCGTTTCCAGATCCTTTGCAAATGTTCTAAAAAAAGTGGTTTTACCACTTTGTCTGGGTGCAAATATTGAAAAGTAACGGCCATGATCCACCATTGTTTTCAAATCCTGATTATGGCGGTTGACCACATTTTCAATGTGAACATGATACGATTTTTGAGGGTCAACATATCCAGTATCTTCAAATATTCGTTGGGGGGGTATATAGTTCAATTTAAACTCCTTTATTAAACGCCTCATGAACCTGATCAATCAGCTGTATCAACATGGTTTCTCTTTGTTTTCCAGTCATATCATCTAAAGAAATGCCATCACCTGGAAACATTTGTAAGCCCTTCAGCCAACTGATCACTTTCCATGTACAATTCATAATTAAAACAGGAAAAACAATCATGCCTTCTTTTTGCTTGTTCAATATTCGGGGAATTTCTTTGGTACGAATAAAATCTGAATTTAAATAATGTTTGGAAATCAAACAAATTGTCATATGAGATGTCTGAATGGCATCTGCAATCACAGGATTCCACTGTTCACCTGTTTTGATTTTATCATCAACCCATAACTCAATATTTTCATGTTCTAAGCTTTTTAAATACTCCAAAATAATCCATAGCCAGTCTTTGTCTTTATGGCAGTAGCTGATAAAAATTTTTTTCTTTTGTTCATCCATATGAGTCAACTTATCAAAATCATTTGAAAAACGTTTACTGTAAATGGTGTTTGAAATAACCGCAAGGTCATTTTGTTCCTTTATCAAACCATATTGATATAACCAGGATTGTGCTTCCTCATCAGGCAAAAATTTTACCTGTTGTGAATTAATCTTGTTAAACGTTTCTTTGTATAACAATACTTTTTCTTTAAGATTATCAAAATGAGCGTTTTTTTCTTTTAATAATTGATGAATGGCTTTGTTCACATCATCAACGTCTATGGCATCAGTTGTATCTGGTTTAATTTGTCTGGTTAAAATACTTCCCAAACGATTCACCAGCCAGGGTTGTCCCTGGGTTTGCTCAAATATTGTTTGAACTGCTTCTTTTGTGAACGGCTGATTGGTCTCCTCGGTATATTGTTGATATAAATTCAGAACGTTTTCGACGCTAAATGGCGGAATTTCCACATGATCAGCAATATTAAAGGGAGAAACACCACCAACTGTGAGCTGCGTGATATTTCGAATACCAACAAGTCCTACAGAATATAAGGCTTTTTCTGTTTCTGTCTTATAATCCTGATATAATTTTCTTAAGGTTGTTAAAAAGTTTTTAATTTCATGCAAGGGAATACCATCGAATTCGTCGATGAAAATGACAATTTTTTTGTGAGAAATTATGGTATTTAAGGCGTCAAACAGTAAATAGAAATCATAGCTGTCATGAAGATCATGTTTACTGACAAATTGACTGGCAGCTTGTAATTGTGTGCATTTAATATCGTCAAGTCTCTTAATCAACTGTTTATAAACCTTGTTCTGAATGTGATGATAAAACTTTTTTAAATCATAATCCTGGCAGTTCTCAAAACTCATCAGAATAAAAATATAATTTGAATTTGTTTCCAGTTCCTTTGCAAATGTCCTGAAAAAAGTAGTCTTACCGCTTTGTCTGGGCGCAAATATTGAGAAATAGCGGCCATGATCCACCATTGTTTTCAAATCTTCCTGATCTGCATTGGTTACATTTTCTAATGGAACATAATAAGCTGTCTCAGGATCGACATAACCCGTACTTTCAAAACGTCGCTTTGGTGGTTGATAATTCATGTGATACTCCTGTTGCTATGATCAAAACAAAGGTATTATTCCCGTAAAATTTTATTTTAAATTCAGTTATTTAAATATAAATGATGCATTTTTTTCACCTGTTGCACAAATTTGTGCAACAGGTGAAAATTAGCCATTCAATATTAACTAACTATTTGAAAATTTTTCTATTTTAGAGATTAATTCATACTATCAATCGGGAACAATGCATAAAAACAGCAATGTTTTCAAGTACTTTCTGCCATTTTTACTCGGCAACATTTCCGCATCCAATCCCAATAAAATCTTGTCCAACAGCATCCCCTGTCAAATCCGTATAACGCCGCACATTTTCAAATTCAATTAATGGCCAGGTTTCGCAACTGGTAATAATTTCAGGAACAAATTGCCAGAATGTGCAACTGTCATTTAAGCAGGTATTGATACCAGCCACATAACCAGCAACCAATGCAGCATCATATGCGCCATATCTGCCATCGATATAAGCATCCGCAGCAATCTGCTCCAGACAGGTCAGGCTTATTTTTTTGACGGTGGCTTTAAGTATCTGTACTGCATCTGCAATCTCCAGGTTGATATCGTCTGATTTTGATGCGGTCAGTGTATAATCTCCTGGCCTTACTGTTGAAAAGGTATAATAACCAGTAGCATCGGTAACCATGCTGTATGAATGTGTACCAGATAATGTCAGGGTAACACCTTGAAGATCGCTGCCTGCAATATCGGTGTACGAGGATACATGACCGGCAATCATATAATAGACTTCATTGACTGTTATCAAGAATGTCATACGGGTAATGTCAGTACCATCGCTCACTGAAATGGTAATGTCTGTGCTTCCGGATTGATTCATCATTGGTGTAATGGTTATGGTGTATGTATTTCCATTATTGGCCAACAGAATATCGCTATCTTGAATCAGGCTTTGATTTGATGACACGACTGTTACGGATAATGCATCTCCTTCGATATCTGAGGTGGTTAAGGTAATATTAATGGATGTGCCTTCATTCAGGCTTTGTGGGTCAACTGTTGATAATGTGGGTACATCATTCACCTCTGTGACTGTAAGACTGAAAGACTGCGTGGCAGTCATGCCATTGGGATCTGTGACAGTAATGGTAATATATGCGGTTCCGGATTGATTGCTTTCTGGTGTAATAATCAGTGTTACATTTGTTGGAACTGCTGTAGCTGTTACTGTATAGGCGATTCCATCAGTGGATACATGATTTCCGCTGAATGAGATGCTGCTTGAGCTGATCAGATTGGTATCTGATGAATTGTATGTGATGGTTAAGGTCTGTTCATTTATATCAGTTACTGTAAAGCTGAGATTGTTGGCAACAGTGTCTTCATCCATAACCGAATCAACAATTGAACTGATAACAGGTGGCGTTTTAATCATCATGGTGTAGCGGAGTACGCGATTATTATTATATTCTGCAACCCATAAAGAATTATTCAAATTGTCAAAATACAGAAAGTGATTACCATACAATGTTCTTTCAGAGATACCACCATTATTGGCAGTATTGCTTGTAAAATTCGGTTGACCCAAGACATGATCGGCAGCCGCACCATTTGATAGATTCAACACATCATTAAATATCATAATTCGGTGGTTTCCACCGTCTGAGACATATAAACGTCCCGTATTATCAAGTATTCCGTGTACAGGAAAAGTCATATTCACGGATGAAGATATAGGTGTATTGGTCACAAAATCAGACTGCCCCAAAACTTTATCAGCACTTGCTCCGTTTGACTTTAAAGACGCATTACTAAAACCAAGAACGCGATGGTTAGAATAGTCTGCCACAAAAAGATAATCTGAGTTATTGACAAATACACCAACCGAACCATTACAAATGCTTTGCGTTGTTCCTGCTGTGGCCGATGTAAAATCAGGTTGCCCCAAAACACCATCAGCATTGGCGCCATTGGACTTTGAGGCGGCATCATCAAACCTTAATACGCGATGATTTCCCAAATCAGCAACCCATAATATGCCTGCAGGATCAACCCAAACGGAATGCGGTTCATTCATTGTATTTTGTGTTGTACCTGAAGAATTAGTGACAAAATCAGATTGGCCCAAAACATAGTCAGCGTTGGCACCGCTTAATTTTGATGACGCATTGTCAAAACGCAAGATTCGATGGTTACCTCTATCTGCAACCCATAAGCGACCGAATGAATCAACAAAAAGACCATTGGGATTACTAAGTGTATTTGCACCAACACTCATACCACGATTTATCTGTACACTTGTAAAATCTGGTTGCCCCAAAACAGCTTCTGCTGAAGAACCACTTATCGCGGCAGAAGTAGAACTAAAGCGTAAGATACGATTGTTTTCTCTATCACTAATAAAAACTTTTCCAGTTGTTTGATCAACGGCTAAAGCAATAGGGTTGAGGAAAGAATAAGCAGTAGCGCCTGAATTATTTGAAATAAAATCAGTCTGACCAAGCACAAGATTTGCTGCCTGTTGATTGGCCCATATATATTGGCTGTCATCAATATCTGTTACAGTCACCATAAAAGAAGTGCTTACAGCCAGGCCACCGGCATCAGTTATGGTCACAGAAATCGTTGCTGTACCATATTGATCCCTTGCCGGCGTTGCCACAATGGAATATTCATTACCACTGCATATGGACAATAAATACGCATCCGGCACCAATGCCTGATCAGATGATTTCATGATCAACGTCATGTCGCATGAGGCGGTTTCATTGTCCACAACAGTAAAGCTGATCACGCTGGTGGCAATGTCTTCCAAAGTGGTTTGATCGGCAATGCTTCCCATTTGTGGAGGATCATTGAGTTCAAGAACAGTCAATCTGAGGGCTGAACTTGATGTAAAGCTGCCATCCGTGACATCAACTGTAATTGTCACCACGCCATTTTCATTTGCTGTGGGTGTGATGGTGAGTGTTCGTGATGATCCGGTTCCAGCAATTGTAATATTTTCAATGGCTACCAGTGTTAAATTTGATGAATGGACAGATAATGTCAGGTTGTCCCCTTCCACATCAGCAATGGTGAACAGGATTGCATCTGCAATGGTATCTTCATCAATTGTGAAAGCGTTAGATATCACAGTATTACCGCCAGTGCTTGCAGATACAGCAAATTCATCCATTGCAGACATCCGCGACCCACTGTTTGAAAAGTATGCGTAAATCGTGCTGGCCTGGGCAATATCTGTATTGAGTGTGCCTGTTTGTGTATGACTGGTTTTCAGTGTTCCCAGAGTGCCTGATGTATCCGAATTATATATTTCAAACAGTTCATCAAAGGTATTATCACCGTTGTTGGTCAGGCAATAAATTATTTTATACCAGTTTCCAGCAACCAGATCTGGAGACCATGAAAGGGCGGCCGATGAACCATTGTTCAGAAAGGCACCGCCGCCACCATGAAAACCAACGCCAATGCTTATAGCGGGTTCGCCTGCTGTGCCATCAGGTTCATTTTGATCGGCAATGGCAAAGCCCATGCCGGTCCAGCCAGAATTCCATTCATTGTAAAAATAGGCTTCAACTGTATAGGTTGCGCCGTTGCTCTGACTGAAACCATCACTGAATGTCCATGTTTCTGTTGCGCTGGAAAAGGTGACCCCGCCGGAGCTATTCAAGCCAGAACTGGATTCATTTGTAAAAACAGGGCTTGAATCCGGATTAAAATAGGTTGTCAGGTCAGATGTGTTATTAAAAGCAATAATCGTTTCTCCCGGTTGTACTGTATAAAATTCGCTGATTTCTGGCGCATCATTGATCGAAGAAACAGTCAGATCAAAGGAAGTTGATGTTGTCAGACCATCGGAATCCGAAACAATCACAGTAATTGTTGCCACGCCATTTTGATTGGTTTTCGGTATTGCGGTAATTGTATACTGATCCGCATCACAAATATAAGACAGGTTTGTATCTGATATTAATGTTGGATCAGATGATATGAATGTTATATTCAAACTACATGCTGCTGTCTCCAGATCTGTTGCAGTAAAAGCAATAGAATCAATGGCAATGTCTTCATCAGTGGCTTGTGAGCTGATTGAACCCATAACTGGAGCATCATTGATATCTGTAACTGTCAACACAAAAGCGGATGATGATGCCAGGCCTGCAGCATCAGAGGCAATGATAACAACATCGACAGTTCCGGATTGATTGGTCACAGGAGTTAAAGAGACATAAATCGTATTTGCATTGCAAGTATAGGATATATCGGCAACAGATAATAATGCCGGTTGCGAGGTATTAAATGTGATCCCAAGACTGCACGTTGCGGTTTCCGAATCTGTTACAACAATGGGAAGGCTGATTAATGCGCTGTCTTCATAAATGGTTTGACCGGATACACTGCCAAAAGATGGTGGTAAATTACCGCCAGGAATAAACTCAGTTGCTGAAATACCGTTGAATGCAGAAATACCCGTTTTGGAAATTGTTGTTGTACTGGTATAAACATCTGCCATGCTGTCTGCCCATGATCCTGCTTGATTACTTCGACTGGCCAATCGTAAACCATTTTCACTGGCAATGGATGTATTTCCGGAATAGTTATAAGCAATGCTGTATGTTGGCGTTATTCCAACCGGAAAGACGCCATAATAATGATCGGTGTATAATCCTGAAAAACCGGCGGGTGCAGTATACGATGATGGCGACTCATTAACCAGATAGACGTGCAAGCCGGAATATGAACCGCTGTCACCCACTGCGGTGAAGGCATCACCATCAGAATGACTGAGGGTGACTGAAAAATCAGAAGCAACTGAGCCGTTGTAATCATAATGGCTGCTATCTCCCAGCGCAGCACATGAGGTGACCCACTTGGTATTATCCATATTGGTCAATGTACCATTATAGTTATTACCAGAAAGATCGGTGAGGACTGTCCCTGAAACATGGTCAAATCGGTAGTAAGCCAACAAGCCATTTTCAGTGCCGATCAATCGTTGACACATGATATCTCGGATGTCTGTTTCAGAAAGAGCTCTGTTCCAGATACTGACTTCATCCATTTGACCTTTATATTCTCTGGTCGTCTCCGTATACCATGTGCCCATGTATAAATTTGCTGTTGCATTTGGCGGCAATTCAAATGCATTTTCAGTTGTCAGGCCTACTGCAACACCATTGACATAACAATTGTATTGAGAACTGTCTCCTGTCACCACAACATGATGCCACCTGTTTGCAGTTAAGACATTTGGTTCTGTCGTGAAACGAGCCATACTATTGAGATAGAATTTAAGACTGTTGCCTGAATTTAAACACAAAAGATATCCATTTTCAGCCAGACCGGCAGTACTTTTATCAATAATTCGCTGGAAGCTGTCCCCTGTGATTGCGGGTTTGATCCAGAATGCCATAGAAAATTGTGAACCAGCCAGCGCCAGCGGATGAGATCCATCAATTGATCCAAATGCAATAAAATCATCATCACCATCAAAGGTTAAGGCATTACCTGATCCCGGCGGTGACACAATCACATTAAATGTTTCAGTCACAGTGCCGCCGACTGCACTGGCTTCAACTGTAATGGTTGCCAGTCCATGTGCATTGATTTCCTGATTCAACTGAATTGAAAGATTTTGCGCCAGGCCTGCAGTTGGTGTCAGTTGAATGGTATTTTGATTCGCGCCTATAATAATAATGTTGGCATCAGAAATTAAAGATTGATCTGATGATGTAATGGTTATTGAAACAGAATCACCTTCAGCCTCCATAATTGTAAATGAAATCTCGCTAACAGCAGTACCTATATTGGATATATTGGAAAGTTCAGGTGCTGTATTAACATTTACCATAAATGATGTTGTATCTGAAAGGCCTGTGCTATCTGTTACTACCAGGGTTACTGTAGCCGTTCCTGATTGGTTGGTAGCAGGTGTCAGGGTCATAAAATAACTGCTTGATAATGATGTATAATTTATACTGGATACGGGTAGTAATACTGAATTGCTTGAACTGATTGATAATGTAAGATCGTCACCATCAGCATCAACAATTGTAAAATCAATAGGCGCAGCAATGGCATTTTCAAATATAACTTGATCATCAATGACACCAATAACAGGTGCATCCTGAATTGCTGTTACTGTTAAATCAAACGATCTTGATGCTGAGCCTGATTCAGTATCTGTAATATTGACAGTAATAGTTACGACACCATTTTGATCTGTATCAGGTATAGCAGTAATTGTGTAATTGTTCGTATCACAAACATATGAAATGTTTTCATCTGGCACTAGCGTTGGGTTTGATGATATAAATGTAAGTGTCATGGCGCAATCACTGTCCTCAACATCTGATGCTACAAATGTAATGGTGTTTGCAATCTCATCTTCATTA
>Ga0272440_1001257_pt1 | contig 21086 bp, 17 predicted proteins | sample SSMMMBAug17_FD_192440 | JGI IMG/M metagenome (GOLD analysis project Ga0272440, IMG submission 192440) | Marine sediment archaeal communities from Little Sippewissett salt marsh, Falmouth, MA, United States - SSM-MMB-Aug17 | ecosystem: Environmental > Aquatic > Marine > Wetlands > Sediment ...
TCTGGGTTCATTTGTTTGAATATATTGATTAATATAGAAATCATGTTCATTTTGGTAGGGTTCAGGCATTAATGTTTTGATATTTTTTCCAATAATGTCAGATTGATCATATCCAAATATTTTTTCGGCAGCAGGATTAAATGTTTCAACAACGCCATTTTCATCAATTGTGATAATAGCATCAAGGACGTTTGCTATAATTGTACGAAGATTGGTTTCACTGATTTCCAGACGTTGTGAGGTCATTTTTCTTTCGTGAATTTCTTCTTCCAGTTGTCTGGTCATTTCATATAGCTTCATGGTTCGTTCAGTCACCTGCTGTTCGAGATTATTACGATATTCACGTAATTGACTGTCTCTGTTGTCCAGCGCATGCGCAAGTATTTCCAATTCATCGCCTGTACCTGCTGGGCTAAAACGAATCTCTGTTTTCGTATCTGACTGTCTGGCTTTTTCAACCATTGAAAGAATGGGATGTGACAGGCTGTTTCCCAATTTTCTGGAAATATAGATGGCAAGGAGAATGAAAATCATTGCCAAAATCATTAATTGACTGATAACTTTATAAACCGGTTTGAAATATTTTGACTTCAGCAGACCCAGTTCAAAACGCATATCCAGTTGATCGAGCAGTGGCACTTGCTTTTCACTCAAAGAACAACTGAACATAATATAGTCTTCCTGATCCAAATAATTAAAAGATAAAATCAATCTGTCTTTTGAATACAGTTTGTAAAAAAATGATTTTTCTGATGGCCGTATTCTGGCAAACAAATCGTTCATATCAATTTCTACAACAACTGCACCGATTGGCGTTTCATAATGTTTAATTGCGGAAACCATCAAAAGGTTTTTATTATTTCGGCTAAAACGAAATAATTGTTCTCCCAGTTCCAAAGTGGGTCGAAGGTAGTAGATTTTATGATAATCCGATGGTGTATCAAGATTTGAAAAAATTGGATTGCCAGCATAATCAAGCAAGGTAATCCCACTGATACTCTGTTCACGGCTGAAATATTCAACCATTTTTTTCAGAAAAACATCTCGATTGCCGGAATGGCTGACACCATTAATTATAAAATGACTTTTACTGAAATTGACAATGCTTTCATGAAGATACGACAGGCGCATTTTAAGTCTTTCTGTCATATGGTAGGCTTTACTGGAAAGGCTTTGTTTTAATTCAGATCTGAGTTCAAGAATCATCAGCACAGAAACAGTAATCAGAACAATAAGCATCATTCCGACCACAGATCCAATAAAAGATCCGATCACTTTATTCCTTAATTTTCGTGTTTTCATGTCATTCTTTTTTTGTTATTGGAACAATATATCCATATTGATCATATTGACATAATATAAAAGACGATTGATCCAGGGCATCATGCCGATCTTTTGTAAAAGGAGGATTGTAATGTTTTACAACTCCTTGATATGTTTCGATATTTTCCAGTGCGTTTTGAATCTTTTCGCGATTAATGGTGCCTGATTTTTCAACAGCAATTGCCAGAAGTTTTACAAGATCATAGGCATTGGCGGTACCAACAGGTGCAACGATTTTACCCACATGATCAATATCATACATTTTAAAATATTGTTTGATCAAATATTTTGACCTTTCTCCTACTGCATTGAAAAATGAATATGATTGAAGAAAACTCAGTTTCACGCTGTTTAATTCTCTATTCACTTCTTTCCAAAAATGACCACCTGTAATGCCCCAATGCGAGATAATTGGAATTTGTTTCGCACGTGCCGCCATATTTTTGATAATAAACATGCCTTCAACAGCACTTGCAACCATGATAATAACATCAGCACCAGATGATTCAATTTGATCAAGCTGTTCGTTCATATTTTTTTCACCCCAATTGAACCATTGAACACTAACAGGTTTGGTATTTCTAATCTTTAATTCATGAATCATGTTTTTTTCGTTCCCTTTACCCCAGCCATCATTGACCAAAAGTAAAGCAATATTGTTATAATCTTCAAGGGCTTTTTTGATTAAAAATGGACCTGCGAAGGCATCACGAACAGATACACGAAAAACATAATTTGGAACATAATCATTATCTACAATTTTGGTTGCTGCCGCCCAGGGATCGAGAAACACGATTTTTTCTTTATGTACGATGTCCAACACAGAAAGGGCAATTGGACTATAAATGCCACACATCACTGCAAGCAGATGATCCAAGCGACTGAAATACATCATATTGTCCCGACCACGTGCGCTAATACCGGAATTGTCTTTGGCTATCAGGCGCAGTCTTTTTCCCAGAAGTCCTCCTTTTTGGTTAATTTCATCAATGGCAATCTGCATGCCACGTTTAATGGCAAGACCTGACAAGGCAGAGCCGGCAACGAGATCCGCATTCAAACCAAGCAGGATGTCATCATTGGCTTCGCCAGTTTGGCTCTGAGATAACTGGTTTTGAATGAGATTCAAAATGTCTTTTCCTTCTTGAACATCAAAGGTATCAAAAACAATCTGGGATGCTTTTATGAACAATTCTCTTTCCTGATCTGACAATTGATGAATGTGCGTGTCTGATTTTTCAATGATCGCAATCATCTTTTTTTCATTTTCAATGACTTCTTTTCGCTCAAAAGATGTAATTTCTTTTGCAGTATCAAATAAAATTTGTTGAATATCTTTAGGAAGTTTTTCAATAATGGCCTTACTGAATACAAGGGCATAAGAAAGATAGGCATGATTACTGATTATCAAATGGGACTGGACATCATGAAATTTCATATTGACAATCGATGACAACGGATTCTCCTGGCCATCCACAAATCGGTCAGCAAGGGCATTATATGTTTTGTGAAAATCAATAATCACCGGCGTTGCACCAAAAGCCTTAAATTGATCCATGATCGTCTTACTTTTCATGACGCGGATGTTAAGTCCTATAAAATCCTGTGGTTTTGTAATAATTCTATTAGCAGTGAACTGTTTAAATCCGGATTCCCAGAATGCCGTGCCAATCAATCCATAGGGGCTTAATTCTTCTAGCAGCCTTTTTCCAGGTGTGCCGTCCAGTATTTCATATGTTTTTTCACGATTTGGAAAAAGAAAGGGAAGATCAAGCACCTGAAAAGCCTGAATCAACGTTGTCAGTTTGGCTGTGGGTGGCAGTGCAATGGCCAGTTTGCCCGAACGAGCTAACTCAATCATTTGTTGATCGGTTCCCAGTTGCTGATTAGGATAAACATCAATTTGAACCCTGTCCTTTGTCCTGTATTCAACAATATCAGCAAATCTCTCCGCAGCAATATGCTGGGGTGTTGTTTTGGGCATATCGTGAGCAAACTTGAGATGAATGACTTCTGGTTCTGAAACGATCTTTATTTCTGTGGGTTCATTGTGGAATTTCAGTAATGGTAAGCCCAAAAAATATAAAATAAAACTTCCTACTATTGCAAACATGATAAATGCGATGGATTTAATTTTCATAAGCACCTTTTTTGTTTTAAATCTTTGTTTGTTGTTTGTTAATAATTACGAATTACTAATTCTTGAAAAATTTTTTTTTAATTATCAAACAGCTCATTTTGAACTTACAGTAATACAATTAATATACCAACTTGAGTACAAATGGCAATGCGCAATAAAAAAGAGAAATTTTTTTATTGGATTCGAAAATTGATATAAGATGAATACGATGATGGACAAAGGTAATCGTTTATGTTAAATAATTGATAACTTGTTGTTCAATCTTTAGCTTGTAACCCAAAAGCACGTCGATTCGATAAACAAATTACGATTAAGAATGGTCAAATTATTTTTCATGCATTCCTCAAATATCATGGAGTAATTAATGAAAATTATTAAAAATCCAAAAGAAATTCAAAAATTATCTGATAAAATCAGAAACAACAATCAACGCATCGGTTTTGTTCCAACGATGGGTTATTTACATGATGGCCACATTTCGCTTTTAAGAACTGCACGCAGCCAATCTGATTATGTTGTATTGAGTATTTTTGTCAACCCGACTCAATTTGGCCCTCAGGAGGATTTATCAATTTACCCAAATGATTTACCAAAAGATCTTGCTGCTGCTGAACAGGCAGGTGTAGACCTGGTATTTACACCCACTGAAAAGGATTTATACACCACAAATTATCAGACATTTGTTAATTTAAATGAATTGCCAAATCATTTGTGTGGTCTCCATCGACCTGTTCATTTCCAAGGGGTTGCAACAATTGTTACCAAACTGTTTAACATTATCAAACCGCATATTGCTTTTTTGGGCGAAAAAGACTACCAGCAGCTTGCAGTCATCCGTCAAATGGTAATTGATTTAAACTTTGATATCAAGATTTCAGGATGTCCAATTATACGTGAAAAAGATGGCCTTGCAATGAGTTCTCGCAATGTTTTTCTTACGACAACACAAAGGCAATCTGCTTTATACTTAAATAAATCATTAAAACAAGCTCAAAAAAATATCTCGCAAGGTATTACCGATTCTGAAACTTTGATCGCTGATGCCCAAAAAATGATTTCATCACAGCCTGAAACAAAGGTCGAATACATTCATATTTGTGATAAAGATACATTAGTTGACATTCCATCTGTTAATAAAAATTGTCTGATGGCAATGGCTGTAATGGTTGGAAAAACCCGTTTAATCGATAATTGTATTCTTTTTTTATAAGGCTTAATCTATTGCTTGCTTTTTTTTGATTCTTTTTGCTATAATGATTGATTTGATTAACTCATCTCCAATTAGAAAAAGAAGGCAAGTATGCAAATTACAGAAATACTGGCACGGAACGCACGATTGTATGGAAATGAAACTGCTTTGATTGAACGTGATCCGGCATATGATCAGCGCAAAGAAATCAACTGGCAGACATTTGATGAGTCATCCAATATATTGGCATCATTTTTGATTTCAAAGGGTGTACAAAAGGGTGATCGTATTGTTCAACTCATGACCAATTGTATTGATTGGCTTCCAATATATTTTGGTATCCTACGCACTGGTGCCTGGGCAGTACCTCTAAATTTTCGTTTTTTGGAAAAAACAATTCTGAAGTGTACTGAAACAGCAGAAGCGAATGTATTTATTTTTGGTAAAGAATTTATTGAACGGGTAAAAGCGGTAAAAAATGATTTAGTCCAACGGGTCAAACTATATATTTTTGTGGGAGACAAACAGGACTGTCCCAGCTTCGCGATTTTGTATCATGATATCATTCAAAGCCAAAGAGTGCTTAAACCAGAATTACGAAACATATCAATTGAAATAACCGATCCTGCGGCATTATATTTTACATCTGGTACAACCGGAACACCCAAGGCCACTTTATTGACACATCGAAATCTTGAATTTGCCTGCTATGTTGAAAACAACCATCATCAACAAACCCATCAGGACAATTTTTTATGCATTCCGCCACTATACCACACCGGTGCAAAAATGCACTGGTTTGGTAATTTTATTGTTGGTGCTAAATCAGTAATTTTAAAAGGTATTCATCCCAAATGGATTCTGGAAGCGGTCTCTGAAGAAAAGGTTACTGTTGTATGGCTTTTGGTGCCCTGGGCCTTGGACATATTATTTGCAATTGAATGCGGTGATATTAAATTGCATCATTATGAATTGTCGCAATGGCGGCTCATGCATATTGGCGCGCAACCCGTACCTCCCAGTCTTGTCCATGAATGGAAAAAGGTATTTCCTCATCATCAATACGATACAAACTATGGATTGACTGAAGCAACAGGTCCAGGCTGTGTTCATCTCGGAATGCAAAATATGCATAAGGTTGGGGCAATTGGTGTTCCAGGTTTTGATTGGGAAACCAAAATTATAGATGAATCCGGAAATTTGCTTGGTCCTGATACACCTGGAGAATTGGCAATCAAAGGTCCAGGTGTGATGCAAGAATATTATAAAAACCTGGAAGCCACCCGTGAAGTGATCCAGGATGGATGGTTATTAACAGGTGATATTGCCCGCAAAGATCCGGATGGTTTTATCTGGCTCATTGATCGAAAAAAGGATGTTATTATTACTGGCGGTGAAAATATCTATCCCGTTGAAATTGAAGATTTTTTACAACAACACCCGGCCATCCAGGATGTTGCTGTAATCGGTTTACCCAGCCCACGTCTGGGAGAAATAACTGCGGCAATTATTCAGACAAAAACTCAAAAAACAGTTACGCGTGAAGATATTGAGGCTTACTGTGAATCATTACCCCGATATAAGCGTCCCAGAAAGATCATTTTCGACAAGGTTCCAAGAAATCCAACGGGTAAAATAGAAAAACCCAAACTTAGGAAAAAATTTGCCGGTCGAACCGAAAGTTTTAGTTTATAGGAGATGTTTATGACAAATCAAATGACACAATTATTGAATCATTTTATCGAAAGTATCTCAAATGGATTTATTCAGGCGCAGAAGCAAATTATTCAAGATTTGCAGGAAATATTAGGAACAGCTGAAAAAGATTCGGATGCTGATAATTTTTTTTCTCAAGACGCTTTGGATTCTCTTTTAGCTGATGCCAAAACATCCTGACAGGTTCATACTGTCAGGTTTGCATTACAAAGAAAGATTTTAACCATGCGATTTGGTGGATTTATAAAAAATTCATTAATTGATTATCCTGGCAAAATCAGTTCTGTGATCTTTTTTAAAGGATGTAATTTTCGATGTCCTTATTGTCATAATAAAGAACTGGTTTTCGGTCCGGCTGATATTTCATCTGTATCAGAACCTGACTCAAACGTGGTTGATGAATCTCTTGTTTTTTCATTTTTAGAAAAGCGTAAAAGGTTAATTGATGGTGTTGTATTATCAGGTGGAGAGCCAACATTGACCAAATCATTGTATCGTATTTGTCAGATTATCAAGGACATGGGATTTATGATAAAATTGGATACTAATGGCAGTTTTCCAAGTATTTTGGAAAATTTATTATATCATGGTCTCATTGACTATATTGCAATGGATTTTAAAACATCACCAGACCGCTACCCGAAGTATATATCAAGGAAGATTGATCTGGATGCTATTAAGGCCAGTATACAATTAATACTGGATTCAAATATAGAGTATGAGTTCCGTACAACCTGTGTTAAACCCATTGTTGATGAATCCGCCATACATAAAATGGTTCCTTATGTTGAAGGCGCGAAACGGTTTGTACTTCAAAAATTTGTCTATTCGACAGCAATATTGAACCCAGATTTCTTTTCAGGTCAAAAAGAAAAAGATAGCACTGATTTACAATCTTATCACGACTTGATTATGCCATGGGTTAAGCAATGTATTATTCGAAATTAATAGGTAAGTTTATTTCAGGAATTTTTAAGCACAAAAAGGATGTATCATGATTACTGTAAATTGTTCTTGTGGTAAAACCTATCAAGTTAAAGACAGTTATGCCAACAAGAAAGCAAAGTGTTCATGTGGTAAAGTTCTTTCCGTACCGGATAATTCGGCTGAGGAACTTGAGAAACCTGTTGAAAAAATTAGTTTTTCCTGCAGCAATTGTGGAAAAGCATTCAATGTATCGGCTAAATTTCAAGGAAAAAAAGTGCGATGTAAATCGTGTCAAACTGTCCAGACAATTCCAGTCAAATCTGAACAAATTGACCCGGATGAAAGTGAACATCAAGATTCAACCCAAGAAATTGACAGTATTGACCAGGTAGCTGAGGATGAACAGCAGGAAGATGATTCTGAAAAAGATGATCTTAGCGACATCCAAAAAGATGATGCAGATTTGGAAAAAAAGGAAACTGATGAGGCAGAATCTTCTGAAAAACCCGGAAGGCTGTTGATTATATGTCTTGTAATGGTTTTGTTAGGAGCTATCGCTTACGGCCTGTATTTTTTTTACTACGAAAAAACAGATGAAACAGTTCCTGCAACACAAACGACCTCAAGTGAAACTGTTTCTGAAAAACGACCGGAGGCATCAACAGAATTGAATGAACCCGAAAAGCCAGAAGGCGAAGTAAGCGATGATGAAGCTATTGAGGAAAAGGATTCAGAAGAAAAAGAGCCTGAAAAACAAGATGCTCAACCTCCCATTGAACCTGTAGCGCCTGAACCTGAAGTTGATGATTCACAATCAGAATCTCATAAAAAAAAAGAAGTAATTGAGACGCAAGCTGGGTCAACTGAAAAACAAAAAATACTAGTGGTATCTGATGAAAAAATGGCACCTGATAATACAGAAACAAACACGCAATCTGAAACTCAAATGGAAAAAGATGGTAAAAAAAAGATGATTGCTTCAGTTGATCCCAAAACACTTCAAGAAGATACAAAAAAATATTTAAGAACAACCCCAATGACTTATACAAAAAAACAAGTCATTGATATGATACAGAAATACAATTTTTATGAGGCGCAGTTTAATCCCAATGGTGGCTATCCAAATCGTTTTGTGGATAATCGAAATGGAACCATAACAGACAATGAAACCTTAATCATGTGGCAAAAATCAGGAACGCGTGAAATGGTATCATGGAAAAAAGCACCAGAATACATTGATCGCCTCAACAATCGAAAGTTTGCTGGTTATTCAGATTGGCGATTGCCTACCCTGGAAGAATTACTTACCCTGACAGAACCGCGTCATTCTCGTCAAGGGCTTTATATTTCCAGTTTTTTTTCTCAAAAACAGGGAATAGTTGCCAGCTCTGATTCCTGTAATTACGATGGTAAGAACCTACCCTGGTATATCAGTTTTTTGCGTGGGATTTCCAATTGTATTTCATATAATCTGATTGATGAATTTCATGTGCGTGCTGTACGATCAATGGATCGACCTGACAAACAGGCGCTTAATTAGAAAATTGTGCGTCTCTACGTTCGACAAATTGAACTCGAAAAAGTGTTAACTGGAATATGAAGGATGCCATAATATAATTATCCAATTATTGAATGGAAAAATCGAAATACCTGAAATAGAAAATAAGCGATAATCTCTAAATATAGTTTGTCTTAATTAAATCATTGTGGCTGTTACCAATTTTTCAGGTTGCGAGAATATTTTTCAACATAAATACTAAAGTGGGTTATTGAAAAAAGTTTTTGCGAATTGCAAGTTCGGAACAAAAAAATAATTTTCGAAAAGTTTGTATTAATAGAAACCAGTAACCATTTAAAATGATTTAAAATATAATATCTGTGTCGAGATGACACCAAAAGCTAATCGCATTTTTACAGCAATTGTTTTTCGGGGTTTTAGTTTGCTTTTACAAATCAAATCCTCTTATGATGTTCATTCGTGCGTATGTGAATCCCTATCATAGTGGCTTTTTACTTTTGGTGCAGCTCACACCAGTTTAATATGAGCCTTTTTCAGGCTCACTTTTGGAGAAACAATGAAAACAAATCGAAAACCAAATGATCTGACAATACAGGAAGTTGAATATTTTCGAATGATTGAAAAAGTATTCATGAAACGGTGTCGTCAATTTGCTTACAAAGAGATTAAAACCGGAACCATTCAACCCCTTCATATTTATACAGCACTTGGAACACTCAGCCCAAATCGTCTCAGACGAATGTATTCTTTTTTGGATTGGGATGGGTGGTCAGGCGAACGTGTTGTATTAAAACCGGACTCGTCACCTTCTGTGATCCGTTTCTATGCAGAAAATCTGTATGATATACAACAAACTCAAAAACTGTGCTACGTGGAAAACCATTTTGAATGGTCTGATACAGGTGAAAATATATCAGAGCGGTGGCAGTGCGGTATAGAAAATATTGGTGATCTATCAGTAACCTCAGATATTGAAAGCATTTTTATGGCACAGGATATTCTTGAGGAATTGGGTTTTGATAATCGTCAAGTATTTCTGTCATATCCTTCAATTATCCGGCATATCGTTCAAACGCTTATTTTTTCGAAAGATCAGCAGACGCAGATACTGGATGAAATCAAAAAACAACGCCTGGATCATGTTAAAAATATGATGTCAGGTGTAGACAAAGGTTCAGTTTTGTTGAAGCTATTGGAAATAAAAGGAAATTCCGTTAATTATCTCAAGAATGTTTTTCAATTGCTCAATGGGCCGGAATTTAAAGCTATCACCAATGACATGGAAAGACTGTTACAGGTGAGTGAAAAACTGGATCAAATACAGTGCGCCTACACGCTTGATTTTTCACTAATTGGCAATCTGGATTATTATACAGGTATACAGTTTCAAATTTTTGCTGATACCAGTCGCAAATCAAATGCAGAAATCTTATGTGCTGGCGGGAGATATGATCACCTTACCCTTGAAATGTTTCGATTGTTGAATAAACAAGAACCAACAGATCAAGATTTCATTCCAGCAATTGGCTTTGCATTATATGCCAAAAATATTATCAATAAATTATTTGCTAGAAAAGAACAACAGGGTGTTAAACCCCATATTGCAATCTATATCAGTCGACTGGCTTCTGAATCCATTAAAATTGCTCAATTGCTTTCTGATATACTGGATGAAATGGACTTTACTTCATCAATGACTTTTATTCCAATTGAACAGGAAAACTATAATCAATATGGTGCAGTTCTCGAAGTTGATCATGAGCGATTTCAAAGTGGCTACCAATTTTTACATGAACAATCCTTAAACAAACACATATTGAATTATGTTCTGGGAGAAGACAATGGATAATCAAGAGATCGGCCTGTCTCTACCCAAAGGTGATATTTTACCATTTTTGTCTGAACAGCTTCATCAAATAAAATTCCCCATAGATGATTATCGTTCTGACAATAGGACATATAGACCGAATGTGAACCAGTTAAACGTTCGAGCAAAAATTATGGCTGAAAAAGATGTGGTATTACAGGTGGCTGCTGGAAATTATGATATCGGTTTTTGTGGGAAAGATTGGATTGAAGAATATACAGTTCGCTTTAGTGCATCATGTTTACAAATTTTATTTTCAGTGGGTCACGCCAACCAGTCAGTTTATGTATGCAGTGGCACAGGTGGAGAATTTAACAGCTTGAAAGACCTTGAAAACTTTCCTGAATTTATCGATATTGTCAGTGAATATCCAAATCTGTCAGAGAATTTTGCCATTCATCAACGATTGAAACGCTTCAGAATATTTCCCGCATGGGGTAGTGCGGAGGCTTATCCACCAGAACATGCACATCTGGCAATTTTAAAGGCCAGTCATGAATGTGAGCTTCAAAAGAACCGGTTAAATGTTCTTGAAAAACTATTTGATGTAAATCTATGCCTGGTCGTTAATTCTCAGTCATATCAATCTAAGGATTTAACGCCTGTTTTACAATATCTTTTTGCTTTGGAGGCAATCTAATGGGAGGAATACCTGATAAATTAAATCTGGCATTGCCTGATGGCCATCAAATGAACCATATGGTTCCTTTTTTGAAAAATTCTGGTATCTGTTTTGAGGGCTATGAAAAAAAGAATATGGTACGTCGTCCTGTACTTATCTGTCAATCTGATCAGGCACTCTCTTTGTTGCCAGATCCTGAAAGAATTACCGCAAAGGTTATCCGCCCGCAAGATATGCCATCACATGTCGCTAACGCAAATTTTGATCTGGCAGTAACAGGCACAGACTGGTGCAAAGAACATCGCCTGAGATTTCCAGGAAGCCCTGTTGTCGAAAGGTTAAAACTTGGCTTTGGTAAGGTTCGAATTGTTGCTGCTGCCCACAAAGATATGGGAAATACTCTTGAACAATACTTAAAGAGATTTCGTCAGGAATATCCAAATCGGCCCATGAGAATTGCATCAGAATATGTTTATATTGCAGATAATTATGCGCTTATAAACAAACTGTATCCCTATCGAATTATCATGACCTACGGTGCAACGGAATCACTGATACCTGAAGATGCGGATCTCATAATTGAAAATACGGAAACAGGAAATACCTTAAGAAAAAATAATCTGGATATTGTGGATACAATTATGGCATCTGAAGCTTGTCTGATTGCCAGTAAAAAAAGCATGAATATTTCCTGGAAAATGGACTTGATTGCTGCAATTGAAGCCTTATTTGCTGGAGCATTATCAGTGAAGGAATAAGATACTAAAACTGAGTTAATTTTTCAAATTTTTGAGTACAGTAATCCCCATGACAATCAAGACGGAAATCATTAAAATAGATGTCATATTTATAAAATGAGGATTTAACTCGGTTATCATACAGCGCATGGAAACCAATTTCATCAGGAGGAATCTGATTGATAATGGACAAGTCTTTGGATAATATTGAACGATCAGTCAGTGTCGTAGAACTGCCAGGATCATTGTGTCCCACTTTAACAAAACGGAGTTTGTCAGGAAACTCCCAATCTGTTTGGTCACTTGTGGCACGCAGACCGATCTGAATTTCATTGATTTTTTGACCGGCGGACTCTTTTTCTTTAATAAATGCACCAATATTCAACCAATCCTTAAAACCCCATTCAAGGGTTTTTAACTTTTTAATGAAATTCTCACCACCCTGAGTATTTCTTAAATCACAATATGCTAGTAATTCGATATCTTTATTTTCTTTTTTAACCCAGAAAATGACATACGGAACATTGGGTATCAGACATTTTTCTCTGGGATCTTGACAGATTTCATCTTCACCTTCAAATTGAAAGGAGTATCCCAAATGTTGATTGCAGTCACTGGAGGAATCACCAACTAACCAGCAAGGTGGATTCCCCTGATTTCTTCCGGCAGATTTAAACAAGGATATTCCGTAATATGCAATGCGATCACGTTGATAGTTATTATCGTTTATTACCCTGAAGTTTAAACCCGCCATAAAATCTCTGCCCAGTTGACTAAATACAGGATAACAGTTTATTTTTATTTGAATCTTATAGCTTAGAACTTTTGTGATAACATATTGATACAGACGTAAGTCTGGTAACTTGTCATTTTTTCCCCAGTTCAAACTTGACAAGACCCAATTCCATTGTTGATCTGATTTTAGCTGAAGCGAAGAAATATTATTAATTTTCGTAATTTTTGCATAAAATGTATCAGTAAGATTCCAGACACGATCACGGTCACTGACATTTGGATCTTGATCAAAGTGTTTTACTTCAAAATCGATATTCAAATTATTTGCATCTTCATATTCTGCGTTCAATTGTCTTTTGGATTCAACAAATGATTCTGTATCGACTTGCGCGTAGGAATGTATATAAATATCTCCGCGTTTTTGAAGTTCTCCTTTATTAAATTTTAATGATATATTGCCGGCAAAATCTTTACTTTGGGGATTACGAGACGCTGCTTTGGGGATGTGAATCGTGCGATCATCATATTCGTATTCGTCTTTTAATTCATTATAATTCTTACCTTCTTTTATTTTCATAATCACATATCGAAGTCCGGATTCTGCAAGATAGTAACTCTGTTCCACACTATTTTCGGATTTAACGGCATACGATTCATTTTGTAATAAGAATGCAATTGATGATGCAAGTATCCCAACCAATGTTAAAAATATGATAAATGTTATGAGTAAAGCGCCCTGATTATCTTTCATAATAGATCTCCCTAATTATTGAAGGGTTCCAAGGGTTCTGGGAACAACGGTTATACCTGTAAAAGAGGCAGAATAAGATCTTTGTTGTCTCAATATTACAGGATTAATCTCAAATGAAATGTCGAATTGAATGGCTGTAGATTTTCCATCTATCCAATTGTCTCTCCACATATTATGAGAATTGACATTATCAAAGGCATCAATACTTGAAAGATATCTCAGTTTAAAATCACTGATTCTATCTGAAAAAACAACATTGTTTATTTTTAAACAATTATCTTGATAGGAAATGGTCATATCTTTTAGATTATTAAAACGAGAACAAAAAACTATTTCATCTGAACTGGCTCTGCGCATCTCCGTAATATGAACAAATTCATTTACCAGACGATTGATGACTAAACGTTCCTGTTGAGCCATCTCTGAATGCTGTTTATGCATGGTATAAGAATCAATATAATTCACTATTGAAAACCCGGCCAGCCCAGAAATAAAAACAATCAGCATCAGGGTTGCTGTGATCTCTAATAAAGTAAAACCATTATTTAAATGATAAAAAAAATTTTTCATATTCGTTTGTATTTATTTTTCAGTAAATAATACGGTCAAACTGGTACTGGAAAACCTTTCAGGTTGCACAGTGACCAGTAATATTTTACCATTTGATGAATAATCACGGATCATGTGGATCTTTTTTGAAAATTCCTGCTCTTTCACAAATTCATTGTACTTTACAAAATATTGAATATAATTTTTTCCATTAAACCCATATGGATAATAAGTAGGGGGGGAACCCACTCTTGTTACATATGAATTGGTCTGTCCAATTCTTTTTTTTAGTTTCAACAGATCAAATTCAGGCTCTTTAAAACAACGATTTACATAGTCATGGGTAATATTCTCAATGATCATTTTCATGTTTATCATTTCCTGAAGGTCTGTTATCGTACGATCATACCGAAATATGGATAATCCCATAATGGGTATCATATAAGAAAGAATAAAACAAATTACCAGTAAGGTGATAACAATTTCAATTAGTGTAAAACCTGATTTTGAATTCATTGTTTTCCTCATATACAACTAATTGCCTTGAATCATAACGTGACCTGTTTTTTTTATTACCAGGTTCACTGCTTTGCTTGTATCTGGTGCGGTCAACAGGATCATTATATCACGTTCGCATTGTTCACCTTCTTTGTCTACAGGTTTTCCAAGGGCATCAAAATAAATTTCATTGGTATTATGATTAACCGGCAAACAAGGGTTCGTTAATTTATATGTAAAAGGATTCTTATGCGACGGATATATATTGGTATTCGTCCAGACAGGACTGTCATATTCGATATTTTTTATTTGACTCGAATTAAATGATTTTCGTACCAGATTGATGCTTTTATTCTGCAAAAATTGAATTCCCCAAAGATCGTCATCACGCATTTCGGTTCCAGTATATAATTTTTGTTCAAAATATTGCATGGCTTTGGCTTGAAGCAGTCGAATGGTTGATCGAATATTCTGGGCTTCAATTAAAACTTCATATTTTGTTTGTGTCGCACTAAATATTGATGATATCCCGCCACTTACAACGCCGAGCAAAATAAGTACAACCAGAATTTCAAACAGCGTATACGCTGATTTATCATGTATTAATCGTTGGGCTCTACTCATTTTCACCTTCCATTTTATGGAATCATTCTGATATTTATTAAAGATAAAGAATTCGTTTTTATTATTATTTTTTCACTCACCGAAAACATTCAATTTTGGATGATAGATTTGGAAGTTTTTCTTATGAATTAAAAAAAGACATTAAATTGCACAATCAAGCATATTTATCAATGCTCTGTCACTCTTTTTTTGAACAGAGCATATGATAAATCTGCTTTTTTTGGGAAAGACTATCAGATAAACGGGGAAGGCTGTTTCTACTAATCCTGATCAATCCATCGAAATTCAGGCCCTCTTAAATTAGAACCTGTAAATACCGGCTCACTGTACTGAAAGATAATCGGTTCCTCCTGTGATGACCCGTTAATTCTGATTGTGCTCTCTCCTGGACTCAGTTGCACGATGTATGGATCGGTCTCTTCCGAAAGTCCTTCCAACAATTCATTGTCGCGACCTTCTTCCCAAACATCCTGTGCATCACCTGGAGCCATGATTGCATTGGCATACAGTAAATTTCCCCGTGCCTGCAACTCTGCTATAACACCTTGCGCAGCTTTCCTGCCAGCTTCATGTTCCAAATTAAAATATTTGGGCATGATCACCGCTGCCAGAATACCAAGAATTATCAGCACGACGATAATTTCAATTAGTGTAAAACCTTGCTCATTTCTGAACACTTTCTTAAGATTCTCCATCATAACCTCCTTTAAAAAACCTCCTTACAAATAATATAATACCATCGGGTATTTATTATTGCACAAATTTATGGTTTAATATTAATGTTTACATTCACGATTGTCAATCTTTTCTATATATTTTGTAGCTTTTTAGCATTGTTCTCTATCTTAGAATCTTTGTCAAGTCTGCCATAGGAACAAAAATGGATAAGGCAAAAAAGCCAATTATTACTGCCAGTCCTATTGTCAGCGCTGGGGCAATAGCTTCTGTAAGCCGCTTCACTGAATATGAAACTTCATCATCATAATGAAGCGTTACCTCTCGTAACATCTCATTTAAACTTCCTGATTCTTCACCCAAAGCAATCATACTGATTACCAATGGTGTAAAATGTTTGGAGTCATTTAATAGCGGCGCAATCCCCCTACCTTCTGCCAATTTGCTTCGTACAGTATCGAAATCTTTTGTTATTGCCTTATTATTGATAGTTCCAGAAAGAATATTCATACTTTCTATAACATGTACACCACTGGATTGCAATATCTCAAAAATATTGGCAAACCTTGATATGTTTGCTTTTCTTAAAACATCACCTACAAATGGAATTTTTAATAAAAGCGTATCCCGAACATATTGTCCCTGCTGTGATTTAAAATAAAACATTAATCCAAGAATTGTTAACAATAAACTCACAATCAGTACATCACCATGCTGCGTTAAGAATTGATAAAGCATATCGCTGATTTTGGTTGCCAGAGGGAGCTCAAGATTATGGGATTTAAATATTTTCAAGTATTTGGGAATTACATTTGTTAATAAAACAAAAAAGGATATAATGAGTGCAATACTTACAAATGCGGGATACTGTAAAGCCAGTTTTATGTCGGATCGCGTTTTGTATTCATGGTCAATGATCATAACCAGACGTTCAAAAACCTGGTCTAAAGAATCACTTGTTTCTCCTGCCTGAACCATGCTGCAATATAGATTATCAAAAACTTTTGGATATTTTCTAAACGCTTCATGAAGCCGTGATCCACTGCTGATATCTCTTGCCATTTGTGCACATATCTTTTTCAGCCTTACATTTTCAGAATGTTTTTCCAGTACTTGAAGAATTCGAACAATTGGTATTCCTACTTTCAACATTGTTCTGAATTGCTTTGTAAACAACAATAAATCTGATTTTTTCACACGGGTCGTTTTTTCTTTTAATGAAAGGGTTGAACCCAGACCAAACATTTCACCCGCTTTTCGAACCTTTGAAGGAATCAGTCCTTGCGAACTTAAAAGGTTTGAAGCTCCTTCAACAGACTCTGCTTCAATTGTTCCTGATACGTTTTCACCACGTTCGTTGATCGCTTGATATGAAAAAACAGGCATTATGTCAACCTTGTTATTGCCGAATGATTGATCACTCGACAGTTTCTAACGGTTTAAAAATTATCCAAATTTTTTATAAAATGGATTCTATTTCCTTGCGATAATTTAATGTTTATAGCGAATGCTGTTGAAAAAATCAATAGTTAATGTCATTAAAAAAAAACAAAGCCTTTTCTACATCATGACAACAGATACAGCTTCCTCAAGTGTTGTAAGGCCATTATAAATTTTTGTCAACGCATCTTCTTTTATTGATTTCATTTTTCCAGCGGATCTGGCATAGCGAGAAATTTCCTGAGCTGAACTTCGTTTCATAATCATGTCCTGAATTTCCTCGTCAATAATCAGTATTTCAAAAACGCCTGTTCGCCCCCGAAAACCGGTTCCCATACAATTAATACATCCTCGTCCTCTATAAAAAGTGGGCAATTCATGATTTCGGGTTATCTCCAAACGTTCAAAAGATTTTTCCGAAGGTTGATATGCTTCTTTACAAAAAGGACAAACCGTTCGAACCAGCCGTTGAGCAAATGAAACCAGTAGTACTGAAGAAACAATAAAGGGTTCAATTCCCATTTCTATCAACCGGGTGATCGCACCCGCCGAATCATTTGTATGAACAGTACTCAAAACACGATGACCCGTCAATGCTGATCGAACAGAAATATCAGCCGTTTCGCTATCTCGAATTTCACCAACCATGATAACATCAGGATCCTGGCGTAATATTGATCGAAGGCCGCTTGCGAATGTCATCCCTGCTTTACGGTTCAGTTGTACCTGTCTGATATTGGGAACCCGATATTCAACTGGATCCTCTAGTGTAATTATATTGATGTCAGGTTTATTCAAAATTTTAATAATTGAATATAAACTCGTGCTTTTTCCACTTCCGGTTGGTCCGGTACTGAGAATCATGCCATAGGGCTTGGCGACAACATCTTTAATTTTTTCAACATCTTCAGGAATCATGCCCAATCGGTCCAGAGTATGAATTGTTGTGCCCATATCCAGCAATCTCAACACTATGTTTTCACCATGAATTGTGGGAATGCTGGATGAACGCACATTAATTTCTTTATTCTCTGTTTTTACTGTAAATCGTCCATCCTGGGGCATCATAGATGTTGCAATATCCATATTGCCAAGAATTTTTATACGAGAAATAATGGGTAATAACATTTGTTTTGGCGGTGAAGGTACAGCCTGAAGTCGTCCATCAATGCGGAAACGTACTTTTGCGATATCTTTTTCCGGACTGATATGAATATCACTCGCTCCTTGTCGAACGGCCTGCGCCAGTAATGAATTTACAAATCGAATAACAGGCGCTTCCTCAGCCATATTTTGAAGCGAACTGACCTGAACATCTTCAATAATGGAATCTTGTTTGGTTTCAGAATCTGTATCAAATTCCATATCACCAATACCATCAATATCCATTGTATAGCCTGAATCCGTGCCATAAATAGAGGTAATTAACTGCATGAATTCCTGTTCTGTACAAACAAGCGGTTCAACTTCGCAGTCAGTTGAATCTTCAAGGGTATCAAGTGCTTCAATGTTCAAAGGATCAATTGTTGCTACAATTAATAATCGTCCTTTTTTCTGAATGGGTGCCAAGTGATATTTTTGAGCAATTTCCAAAGGTACTAATTCAATGAGATCCATTTGTATTTTAAAACTATCTTCTTTATAACGCGTAAATTTTCCCTCACGGCTGATGACATCTGCAAGTTCCGACTCAGAAATGATTTCGGATTGCGTCAGATATTTACCTAAATCAACTCCACTTCCTTTTTGATCTGCGATTACATGCTGCAACTGTTCTGGCGTAAGAATATTGGCATCAATTAAAATTTTTTCTAATCTTTTTGTTTTTAACATTTTAATTTTTTCTCCTGACACTCAAGTTGTTGTACTGTCACATTTAATTTGCAATGTCAAGTATCCGTTTTGAAAAAAAAGTTGTTTCATTACCCCATTTATTTCGTATTCGACAATTCTGGGATATAAATTGAGGTAATTGATTCATAAATTGAATGGCTACTGTACGATCTCGAAATGGTATAACATAAAGTACAGAAAAAGTTAAACCTTCTTCTTGATTCCAGTATGGAATTATAGAAATTTCAGGTGCATCATCAGGATAATTAACATAATAAGTATATGCTGCATGAATATGTTTAAAACAAGACATTTCAATCCACCACAAATGACTGTTAAATGATTGTTTTATCAGTGATGGTGTAACAGGAACCCCCGGAAAATGAACCGTCTGTCCGCGCTCAATGGACATTGGTCCATTAAGATGGGGATTGACCATTTTGACATAACGTAAGTACCAAGGATTGTAAGTTCCATAAAAAAGATGTATTAATCCTTGCAGGGATTCTTGACGCAAACACGTTATTTTTCCTAGTATTACAGGAGATTTATCCAGGTGATTTGTTTCCAAGTTTTGCAATGATAAACTGTTTGAATCCGTTTCGTGCACACCTTGTCTATTGTTGTTTTCAGGAATTTTATAAGACAAATCAACCCATTGGTTCATTTTGTTAAAAATTTGTATTTTTGTATCATCCGGAAGTATTTTTTGATATCCCCAGGCCAAAAAAAGACAAATACAAAGAAATACCATCAAAACTTTATGAATTTTGACTTTATAATAACGCCCGGAAGAATCTCGCTTGATACATGAACGGACCAAAAAATAATTTGCCCGGGTTTTGTTTTGAATGATTAATCCAAGAAGTACCAGATGACATAAATGAAGAATTTTTCTTGGGTATCCTCGGGTTGCCAGATATATCGCCCAAAAAGCAGGCCATGTAAAAATATTGGGAGGAACGCGACCTTCACTTGCCTTACTCAGCCTGAACTGAATTTTTTTGATTGTATCAAAAAAGCCTAAGGGTTCTAGTTCATGGCAAATATTGACACGATCTGTAAAATTTGCATGCGTTGCAAGGATTGATTTAAATTCCTTTTGTGCAAAGATTATTATTTGTAGTAACTTATGGTCATTTGTTTCATAGTTTAAAAATTCGCGCAATATTTCCAGACAAAAGTAAGGGATTTTCTGGCCTTCATCAATAATAATTGCAATAATTTTATCTTGCCCCACGCCCTGTGCATACAAATGCTTTTTTATTCGTTCTTTTATTTCCCATTCATCAGGTTTTTCATCTTCGTTAATCAGTCCAAACAGTCGACCGACTTCAGTTAAAAATTCGAGTGAATTTTTAAAGCCAGGATCCAATATTAGATAATTTTGTACATTGGGATCATCCGCAAACTTTCTTACAATATGTCGGCACAATGTTGTTTTGCCGGTTCCAACATCACCAATAATCACATTAAGACCACGTCTCAATCGGATGGCAATTTCCAGCTTTTGAAGACAGCCTGCATGTTGTTTTGATGGATAAAAAAAAGCGGGGTCTGGTGAATTCGAAAATGGTTCTTTATTTAATCGTAATAGTTGGAAATAATCCATAATTAGAATTGTATTAAGTGAGGGTTGAAATCTAAATTAAATTGCTTATGCGAATACTCTTAAATAGTGTCATTTAATACATTATTAAAATTTTACCCGGACTTTTTTTGTCCGGGCAATCAAATTTGTAATAGGGTATTGCCAGAATATATTCGCTTGCAATGAAATAAGAGACCTTATTTATCTGGAATATCCAGGGATGCATCATCTAAAAAAGGAACATCACGTTCCTCAATAACATCAGCCCCTGGAATTACATTACCTGTTATGCGTTTTTTAAGAACATGAGGTGTAATGAATATCAATACCTCTTCTTTATTATTTCCTTT
>Ga0272440_1001258_pt1 | contig 21084 bp, 20 predicted proteins | sample SSMMMBAug17_FD_192440 | JGI IMG/M metagenome (GOLD analysis project Ga0272440, IMG submission 192440) | Marine sediment archaeal communities from Little Sippewissett salt marsh, Falmouth, MA, United States - SSM-MMB-Aug17 | ecosystem: Environmental > Aquatic > Marine > Wetlands > Sediment ...
GATATTGTTGATGCTGTGATCGGAATGCACAATATTCCAATTCATATTACTGGATTTTGTGAAAACTGGCAGGCGTTATCACAGATGGAAACGAACAACGCGGATGCTTTGTTGCTTTCAGATGATGGATTTGAGAGGCTTAAAGAAATAAAAGATGTATTAAAATCGTCATCCATTAAAATAGTGCTTTTATGGGATTGAGCAGGTTCGTGTTATTTTTGATCAGCGTGTTACATGATAAACTCTATTTATAAATTATTCAAAAATAAAGGATGACTACAAAATGAATGCAAAATTGTACTTTTATGAAAAGAATATCCATCCTTGGCGCTGTTGGTTGGCCATACAAGATCATTAATAAACATAATAGATAATAAATTTGAAATAGATGGTATATATGATGACACTTACGATGCGGATAACCAAGAAATTATTAGCGGTTACAGAATATTAGGAAAAATTGATACAATAACAGATGATACTGTACTGGTTATTTCATCAGGTGATTGTGATAAAAGGCTATTTTTATTTAATAAATATAAACCGCAGTTACTATCGTCTAATTTGATCCATTCCACATCAAAAATTGAAAAATGGACATCGCTAGGACAATCAAATCAAATATTTGCAAATACCTATTTGAATTCAAATGTCAGGGTTGGTAGTAATAACATTATTAACACCGGAGCTATCATTGAGCATGAAACATGTATTGGAAACAACAATCACATTTCAGTAAAATCGGTTTTGTGTGGTCGGGTAATTATTGGAGATAATTCTTTTATTGGTGCTGGCACTATTGTAGTGGACAATATTTCTATTTGCGATAATGTAACAATTGGTGCTGGAAGTGTTGTTATTAGAAATGTTGATTCTCCGGGTATTTATGCAGGAAATCCGGCAATCAAGATATCATGACAAGTATGCAGGAAATCATTGTTGTTCACTATACCATTAGAATAAGATAATAATACTTGATCTTTAAATTTATTATTATTATTGACAAATAAATAATATTAGCAATATATATACAGACAGACAGTTATTCATATTCAAGGCTGACAAGCTTTATATATGATAAAGTTAATACCAAATTGTTCTTTGAGGATAAAGTCTGAGTGAAGAATATTAGTAAAAATATAATATTTGTAATTAGTTGTATACTCTTTTCATTGTTTTTTTTGGGACTGACCATTGAAAATGTTATTATCAGACCATTTCCCTTTATTGTAATGAAATATGTATCAACGATAGAAGATTTTAACGCATCTCCTGAATTGATAGAACAACATTTTAACATTTCATTTAAAATTCCATTGAACGAATTGCATGTTAAGGATTTACGAACATATTTAATAAAATTTAAAATAAAGGATTTTGGAATATTTGAAGATGATTTAAATGCGGCAGTGTTGGCAACAAGATCAATTATACATAACTCACAAGGTAATTCAAGAAGAAATATTAATCAAATTATAAATCATCATTTTTCCAGTATTTGTTCAGAGAATTCAAAAATTTTTTCAGCATTCATGCAATCAATTGGTTATATTAGTCGAGTAATATGGATGTGTGGTCATACTGTATCGGAAATATATCTTCCCAATTCTGGTTGGATTTTAATTGATACACATGGCAATATTGCTTTTAAAGATATAAATGGTAGGTACATGAATTTATTATCTATTAATAAACAATATCAAAGAGCTAAACCCGTAAATTTAATAAAAAGTAAATATGAGAATTGCAAAGATTATATCAAATCAAAGTATTTTCAAAAACAATCAAACAATGTATTTAAAACACAAAAATGTTTTGTTATTCTGGATGGAAAATCATTATTTTCTTTTCACGAACAGCATAGAAAACTAACGAATATTATTAGAAGTGCTGTATTTGGAGAATGTGCTATTGGCAGAGGAATTCAATATATAGCTAAGGATAGCAAAAAATTTGGTAATGTTGGAATTACTTTTTATCAGCGTTTTTATTATTAGGGAATAATAAAAATGGCGAAACCTTTTAAATATGATATTGTTTTTATAACCCTAGCAGTTCATGGAGGTGCTTTTCATAAAATTATATATACATCAGAAATTTTAAATGAAAAAGGCTTTCAAAGTAAAGCAATTTTTAGTTGCGAATCTCCACTAGGACTTCAAGAAGGAATTGATTTTGAAAAAAATAATACACATTCATTATGTAAAGGACGTGTCCAATTTTTAAATCACGCTGAAATATTTTATTTTGTTCAGCAAACTAAAGCAAAGCTATATGTTTTTGATCATAGTAAAACACCATTGATTGGTCGATTGATTAATGAGGTCAAAAAAGATGATGGTGTAGAAACAGCACAAATTGGAATATTATTTGATGATATACACTATTGGGGAAGTGATTATCTTTTTTTACCCCATCCACTTACATTGTGGTTTACTCTTGAACAAAGACAAAGTCCAAGTTCAAAAAAAATAATTGAAGCGAAAGATATTTTTTTCATTGGTAATATCCTTGCAGAACCTGTTTGTAATGTTTGGACAAGCCTGGTAAGAGATAGATCTTCATTGTTTAAGAAATACAACCTTAACCCTGATTTGCCGACTTGTCTTTTCATGCCAAATAGAGTTGATGGAAAACATTCTCATTATGGTTTTATTATCGATTCCATAACGAATACATCAATAAATTTGCTTATAAAATTGCATCCATGGGAATATAAAAATATCTACCATGAAATGGATGATTATTTTGGAAAAAAGAAAACATCTGCCGACAAGTGGGGGGTCGTTGCCATTGAAGAAAAAGATGCTTCATGGGCAACCTCATTTTGTGATTTTGTCGTTTTATCGGGGTCATCAGTAGGAACAGAAATACCTTTATGGCAAAAACCAGTAATTTTTTATAGCAAAAAAACTTGGAGAACCGATATTATAAATGATGCCTCAATCAGGGTTAATAGTAAACAATTTTTAAATAAAGTGTTAACAAATAGAGAATGGCGACATTTTACAAAAGAACATTTTGAACGAGCATACCAGTCAATTCATCCGATAAATATTGCACCAAATGGGCCAATAGAAACTTTCATTGAAAAAGTAGAAAAAATTATATCAATAAGTTCAAAAAAAACGATTGGCTTCCAGGATGAAAAAGCTCTAAAGAGCTTATACAAACCATATCTTCATCAAACAAAAGGTTGGTCTGGCTCACCTATCAGAAGTTTGAGAACTAAAATAATCCGCATAAAATCTAGAATAATAGAACGATTCATTCAATACAAGCATAATTGAAGTGTGCTTTTTTTGTTCAATGACAATTTACAAGTCTTCTACTTGTAAATACATCACTATTATTAAGCAATAAAAGGTTATATATGAATGACGAATTACTTAACAAAATCAGTATTCCATACACATCTACTATAAGAAATGCACTAATTGCCATAAATGCTGGTAAAATTGGGTTAGCAATCCTGCATGATACAAATAATTCTTTTTATGGATTAGTTACAGATGGTGATATTCGAAGGGCTTTATTAAATGGAAATGGTCTGAATACATCAGTGAACGATATTAATCGACCCGATACAATAACAGCTTCTATTAATACGCCATCGAGCGAATTATTAAAAATGATAAGCCATAAAATTCGTTGCATTCCCTTGTTAGATAAGAATAAGACTGTTAAGGATTTGTTTTTACATGATAACCGATCAATTATTCCTGTGTCAGCCCCTCAAATTGGAACAAAAGAATTGCAATATGTTTCAGAATGTGTACTTACTGGCTGGATATCTTCTTCTGGAAAATTTGTTCAGCAATTTGAAAAAATGTTTGCGGATTTTTGTGGTTCAAAATATGCTGTTGCTACAAGTAATGGTACTACTGCATTACATCTTGCTTTGTTATCTCTGAACATTTGCAAAGGAGATGAAGTTATTGTTCCGACATTAACATTTATTGCAACAGCTAATGCAGTAAACTATACTGGTGCAAAACCTGTTTTTATCGATTCTGAACCGAAAACGTGGAATATTGATTCAGAAAGAATAGAACAATGTATCACCCCAAAAACAAAAGCGATCATCGTTGTCCATTTATATGGCCATCCTGCGAATATGGATATAATACAAGATATTGCAGCTAAGCATAATCTGGCTGTAATTGAAGATGCTGCTCAAGCACATGGCGCTCTTTATAAAAAGAAAAAAGTCGGTGTAATCAACAATACTGATCTTGGATGTTTCAGCTTTTTTGGTAATAAAATCGTTACGACAGGTGAGGGCGGAATGGTGATAACAAATCGAAAGGAACTCTATGAAAAAATTCGGATTTTAAGAGATCATGGCATGTCTACCAGTCAACGATATTTTCATACAGTCCTTGGATATAATTACCGAATGACTAATTTGCAGGCAGCAATAGGTGTAGCACAGATGGAAAAGATTGATGATATCCTTATGAGAAAAGAAATAATTGCTGAAAAATATTCAAAAAAATTAAAAGATATCCCGGGAATAACACTACCATATAATGAAGAATGGGCCAAAAGGGTTTGTTGGTTATATTCAATTTTAGTTGATAAAAAAAGCTATGGTATAGGAAGAGATAAATTAATGGAGAAACTTCAGGACAATCTAGTTGATAGTCGGCCTTTATTTATTCCTGTCCACCAACAACCTATATATAAAAGAAAAATGTCGTTACCCATTTCAGAAAATATATCATCAAAAGGATTAAGTCTGCCGTCATCAATTAATCTTAGCCTGGACGATATCGAACATGTTGTAGATATTATAAAACAAAATTGCAGAAAATAAATATTTTGAAAATGAGTTAAATATATGAAATATGTAGGACTTATACCCGCTCGTAGTGGATCAAAAGGTATCCCTGACAAAAATATTTGTTTACTATGTGGGAAACCTTTAATCGCCTATACAATTGAAGCAGCTCTTTCTTCAAATTTTCTTGACAGAGTTATCGTTTCAACAGACTCCACAAAAATCGCTGACATTGCAATTGAATATGGTGCTGAAGTTCCATTTTTGAGACCAAAAAATCTTGCGGCTGATGATACTCCCGATAGACCAGTCATGATTCATCTGATTAACTGGCTACATGAAAATGAAGACTATTCTTTTGACTATTTGACTTATTTAAGACCAACCACACCGCTAAAAACTTCAAATATAATAGATAACGCTTTAGAAAAAATTTCAGAAGATCAATCATACTCTGGCTTACGTTCTGTCACTAAAGCTGAAGGTGTTAATCATCCATACTGGATATATAAAGTTGAGAAGAATCAGTTGAAACCATTTATTGATAATATTGACATTTCAAAATATTTTCAAAGACAACTGCTTCCAGAATGTTTTCGTGTTAATGGTGTCGTAGATATTGTCAAAGTCAGATCTGTTGTATCAGAAGAAAAATACCTATATGGAGAAAACGTTACTTTTTATGAAATCGATGAAGATTTTTCTGTAGATATTGATACTGAGTTTGACTTACTATTGTGTGAATTTCTTTTAAAAAGTCGTTTTAAATGATAACGTTAGCGAATGTGACTACACTCTTAGCATTAAGGATGATATGATGAAATTTAATAAACAAATATATATACAAGACATTGAAATATCTGATCAATCAAATGCTTTTATCATTGCGGAAGCAGGAGTAAATCATAATGGTGACATTCATATCGCAAAGGAATTAATTGATGTTGCCAGGGAAGCGCAAGTCAATGCTGTAAAATTTCAATCATTTAAAACTGAGCATTTAATATTGAAAAATGTTGATAGAGCGCCGTATCAAAAAAAAAATGATCGATTAGAATCTCAATTCGAAATGCTGAAACATCTTGAAATTTCGAAAGAAATTAATATTGAGCTTAAGAAATATTGTGATGAAAATAGTATAATTTTTTTAACGACTCCATTCGATGAAGTAAGTCTTTCTGAACTTGATATGATTCAATTACCTGCATATAAAATAGCTTCGACCGATACAACAAATCTTCCTTTTTTAGTAAAAGTTGCTCAAAAAAAGAAACCGATTTTTTTGTCAACAGGAATGAGTTATCAATCTGAAATTGAACTGGCTTTAAAGCACATCTATCCATACAATAAAGATGTGATCCTGATGCAATGTTCAGCCGACTATCCACTTAATGATAAAGAAGTAAATTTATCTGTTTTGAATTCATTTAATAAAGCTTTTGATATACTATTAGGTTATTCTGACCATTCAACTGGTATTGGTGCTGCACCCTATTCTGTTCCTTTGGGTGCTAAAGTAATTGAAAAACATTTTACTATTGATAAGCAAATGAAGGGGCCTGATCACAAAGCGTCTTTATCACCAAAGGAACTGAAACTGTTTGTAAAACAGATTCGACAAGTTGAAGTCTATATGGGAAGCCCGATTAAAACACCTACTTTTTCTGAACTTCATAACAGAAAATCATTGCAAAAGACTCTGGTTGCTTCAACAAAAATAAACAAAGGTGATGTTTTTTCAAATAAGAATATCATAGGTAAACGTACTGGAGGCATAGGAATTTCACCACTTTATTTTGAAAGTGTTTTTGGTAAAGTAGCGAATAAAAACTATCATATTAATGAAGTTATTGAAATTTGAGGTTGCTTTATTTAGCTTCTTTCTAGTTAATTAATCGTATTTCAAAAACTATCAATTTGATATTTTATTTTTCAGAAATTACATGAATCATTATGAATAAATCGAAATGCCAGATACTGATTACAGGTGTATATAGAACAGGATCCGAGTATTTTTCTCAAGTTATTAACTGTCATCCAGAAGTGAAAGTCTCGTTGTATGGTGTAAACGCACTTAGATTTATTTATCATAATTATTCACCTATTAATAAAAAACAAAATTATTTAAAAGCGCTTGATGATCTGGAAGAACGATTAAAACTTAGATACAATCTTTCATTAAAAAGACCTGAAATATTAAAAGAGTTTGAAAAAAATTCAAATATGACTTATGGAATTTTTTATGATACTGTAATGAATTCGCTTTATTTAAATGATTCTGTAAATGTTTGGGCAGAAAAAAACCAACTGTTATGGCGTGAAATTCCAGAATTTTTGAACTCCTTGCCAAATGGTAAAGCGATATTAATAATAAGAGACCCTCGATCGATACTGTTATCTTTTAAGAAATTCACCTATGCACCATCACCAACATATTTGGGTGCAATTTTTAATAGCCTTGATGCAATGAAACATGCTCTAAAGTATAAGGATATTCTTACCAATGATACTTTTATGATTGTAAAATATGAAGATATTGCCAGAAATCCTGAAATTATTTCACAAAAAGTATGGAATTTTATAGGTTTAAAAGGCAGCTACAATGTTCGTGATCAGTCAAATTGGCGAAATGCAAAAGATCAACCATGGCAGTCAAATTCATCTTTTCAACCAAAAGCAGAAGATGCTAATTTTGATGTCGAAATGTCAATTAATCGTTGGAAATCATCTTTGAGTATAGAAGAAATTACCCTCACTGAGTTGATTTGTGGCAAGCTGATGACAGTTTTTGGATATGAATTAGCATACCCTAAGTATGACAATTATGATAATATTGATAAATTATTTTCAAATAATAAAACCCTTCTTACGTATTTTGAAAATTGGTTATGCACGGGTGATGGGGTTGAGGCTTTCCCCACTGATCCGCTGCAAAAGAATAATTGGCGTGACGTAAATAACAAAATATATGAAGAGGTATGATAATGGATGCCAAAAAGATAGTTCTTATTACACATTGTATTGATACTGAAGGTCCTCTATATGAATCATTAGAGGCAAAATTCGAAAGGATAAAAGATCTTTTTGGAATAGACAATATTCAGCCAACGAAAGAGAATTTCCAAAAAATTCAAAATGCTGAAATAGATTTAAATGGTCTTGAAGAATCAGTTGCAAATATTTTTAATAGCCACCTGGCAACATATTTCGATACATGGGACAAAATTGATACGATGTTAACAAAAATTATGTCTTCGCCATTTCGGAATAAACTGCTTGACTCTTTTGGTGGTGGCTGGATTTATAATTGGCATTGTGTCGATCACGTGGGGTACGATTATAATCCAAGACGGCGTGATATTGGTTACCATAATATTTTTGATCATTACAATGCAATAATAAACAACCTGGATAATTGTAAGGACCGTATTCATTGGCATTTTCATCCGATATCCATATATAAGGATGCGCATTTATGTGCATCTTCATATGTGAATTCACCTGAATTATATCAAATACTATGCAGAAAAATTATTGAGAGAAACTTTTTTCCTACAGTATTTAGAGCAGGATTTCATATCGAAAGGCCAGATAGTAATCTGTTTTTAGAACAATGGATTCCCTTTGACATATCAAATATTTCTTGTGGATCTGATGGAACAGATAATGATAAAACAACTGACTTCAGAAAAGGAAGAACAGGGGATTGGCGGATTGCCCCATCTGACTGGTCAATATATCATCCTTCCCATGATAACTATCAGAAATCTGGTAATTGCAGACGATTAATTGCTCGCGTTTTAAATGTATTAAATAGACGTGCATCAATCAATCAAGAAGAAATGGACAAGGCGTTTCAAAGAGCAAATACAGGCCTTCCCACACTCGTTGGTATAACTGGACATGATTTTAGAAATCTTGCACATGAAGTTGATTATGTTAGAGATTTAATTACTACAGCACATAATAAATTTCCTGATGTAAAATTTAAATATTGCGAAGCGGTCGAAGCTTTTCGCAAAGCAGTATATCCCGACGGAATCAATGAGAAACCATTGGACCTTGATTTAATATATCATCCGGAAACTCAAGATGATAAAGCTCACATAGAAGTCATTGCAAAAAATGGAAATGTTTTTGGCCCACAACCATTTTTGGCCATCCAGACGCGATCAAGGCGATTCATTCATGACAATTTTGATTGTTCTATTCATATAAATAAATGGTTCTATACTTTTTACTCAAATACCTTACCAATAGAAGATGTTTTAAAAGTTGGCGTTGCTGCAAATGATAAATATGGAAATGTATCTATAAAATCCATTTCGTTTTAGAAAATTATAATGATTTATATTTCTTCATCATGCATTAAAAACGCATCTATCATAAAAACGATTGAAGAACTTGTTAAAGCAGGTTTTGCAAACATAGAATTGTCCGGTGGTTCAGAATACTATAATTGTCTTGAACAGGATGTACTTGAAATACAAAAAAAATATCAAATAAATCTCCTTGTTCATAATTATTTTCCACCACCTCAGCAACATTTTGTTCTGAATTTAGCCTCATTGAATGATGATATTTTTGATAGATCAGTGCGTCATTATTTAAATGCAATAGAATTATCAAAAAAAATAAAAGCGGATAGATTTAGTTTACACGCTGGCTTTTTTATGGATATATCAGCGCATGAGGTTGGAAAAGAATTATCGCTTTCAAAGAAATATCCAAAAGAAATGGCCATTGAAAAGTTTTGTTATGGATATAATCTAATCAAAAGCAAAGCAAAGGGTTTAAAGCTCTATATTGAAAATAATGTTCTTTCAACGAATAATTTAAAATTATATAAAAAAAACCCTTTCTTATTGACTCATTCAACTGAATTTTTTGAGTTGAAAAATATAATTGATTTTAACTTGCTGTTAGATATCGCCCATTTAAAGGTTAGCTCAAACGCATTAAAAATTGAATTTGAAAAAGAGCTTGATCAACTTGCACAATACTCAGATTACTTTCATGTAAGCGATAACGATGGATTTGCTGATACCAACAGTCCTATATCTGAAAACAGCAGGTTATTTCAATTCATTCAGAAATATTCAACAGACGTTATAACGATAGAGATTTATGATGATATTCAAACAATTCAAAACTGTTATCGAAAACTCACTTCACTTCAATACCAAAAGTAAAGGCGATTATAATGAACAAATCAAAGAATTATTGTAAAAACAAAGTATTAAATAATAAACCAATCATTGGAAGCTGGATTCAAATACCCGACCCTGTTTCAGCGGAGATCATGTCTCGTGCAGGGTTTGATTTTATTGCCATTGACACAGAGCATGGAATTATGGACTTGGAAACTGTTTCAAATATTATTCGATCAATTGAGTCCATTAATAAAAAAGTTATTCCCATGGTCCGCTTAGCAGGAAATGAATATTCTGTTACAAAGCGATATTTAGACGCTGGCGCAAAAGGGATTATTGTACCATTTGTCAACTCTAAAACAGACGCAGAAGAAATGATTCGTTCTGCGAAATACTACCCGGATGGAGAAAGAGGCGTTGGTTTTTGTAGAGCAAATAACTATGGCGTTGACTTTGAAGAATATGTTGCAGAAGCTAATGAAAATATTTTTGTAGTTGCTCAAATAGAAAATATCAAAGCCATAGAAAATATTGATCAGATTCTGTCAATACCATTGATTGATGCTGCCTTTATTGGGCCTTATGATATTTCTGCTTCAATGGGAATTCCTGGTCAACTTAATCATCCTAAAATGGAAGATGCGATATCAACTATTTTAAACAAAGGCAAAGAATATAAGAAAGTAGTCGGGACTCATGTGGTTGCCCCTGACCCGAGTGAAGTCAAGCAACGTTTGAAAAGAGGTTTTAATATGATTGCCTATAGTATAGACACTGTAATGTTGTCACAGATGTGCAAGAAAGGTTTAGAGCAGATATGGAGTTAAATGTTTCTGAAGAACATGTTAATTACTTGAAACTTATGTTCATGAAAATCGAAATTATTATTCTCCAGAGCGAATGGGAGACAATACGAAAAGTTTTATCTAAGGAATAATCTGAGCTTGTACGCTTACAAAGCTCAACAATAAAAGACCCAAGATTGAAAAAAATAATTAACATTTTTAATAGAATTCTCACAGCGTTGCCTTCTAAAAGAAAATCTCAACTATGGATTATCCTTTGCGGGATGATTTGCATGTCAATTGCCGAAACAATTGTGCTGGGAAGTATTGCATTTTTTGCATCAGTTATTTCTGATACCGAGAAAGTGATTCAATCCAATTATATCGTATTCGTACAAAAGCAATTTGACTTAAACTTCTTATCCGATCCAACCAAACTTATTCTTTTTACAAGTATAATCATTGTTTTACTTGTTGCCTTTAAAAATTTATTTCAAGCATTTGTTAGCTATTGGAGTATTCGATTCTCTTCACTGGTTGAGGGAATCTTTGCTGGAAAATTATTATCAGGTTTTTTAACGATGCCTTACGAATGGCATCTTTCTCAAAACAGTGCTGATTTGGTCTTAGTTTCAGCAAATTGGCGAAGTTATATTGGTAGACGATTCATTTCAAATTGTTTACAGGTAGTTTCTGATTCATTATTAGTTGTCATTATGCTTACAACATTGCTTCTCGTTCAACCGATTGTTTCACTTATTGTCATTTCGATTCTCGGAACAACAAGTTTGCTCCTATTTACAAGTGTACGAAAAAAATTAGACAGAGTATCCTTAATGAGTAAAAATTTAGATCAAAGTATCAATAAGCAAGCAACAAAGGTCATACATGGATTTAAAGATGTGAAGATTTCCGGTAAACAAGATATCTTTATACATAAATATAATAACAGTTTATATCTTGTTTCTAAAAATTATGGAAAACAAAAGGTCATTGCAAGTTTGCCCTCCTGGTTGTTAGAATCAATGGGATTTTTTATGATATCCTTTTCAATTTGTTTTATGCTTTTTTTTCTAAATTATTCAGTTGCAAGAGTTAGTGGCACGATAACATTATTAGCAGTTACAGCATGGCGGGTGCTTCCCGCACTAAATAGAATCTTATCGCAATTGACGTCAATAAGAGGTGTTATTCCATACATTGACAAAATTTTAAATTATTATAGACAAATTCAATCGAATGAAGTAGCCTGTCGCCCTTTAACTGAACCTAAAAAAATACATATTGATTTTATTGATAAAATCAGATTCAATAATATCTCATTCAAGTATAAAAATACGAATAAATTTGCATTGAAGGATATCAGTCTGACAATCAAAAAGGGAAGTGTCATTGGAATCATAGGAGCTTCAGGAGCAGGCAAGAGTACCTTTGTAGATCTATTAACAGGTTTGCTCTTGCCAACATATGGTCAAATACTGGTTGATAAAATCAATCTTGACAATTATTATTCGCGCATGCATTGGTTAACAAAACTTGGGTATGTTCCCCAAACTCCCTACATTTTTGATGGTACCATTTCTGAAAATATTGCTTTTGAGATTGATGAAAAAAATATTAATAAATACCGCGTACTTGAATCATGCCAGATGGCAGCTATGAATGATTTTTTGAATGACCTCCCTTCAGGTATTGATACATATATAGGAGAACGAGGTGTTCGCCTATCAGGCGGTCAACGTCAAAGAGTTTCAATAGCGAGAACGTTATATCAGAAACCAGAACTGATTGTTTTTGATGAAGCGACCAGTGCGTTAGATAATACCCATGAAAAAGCCATTCAGGATACAATATACAGTTTGCGTGGAAAACAAACAATGGTTATTATTGCTCATCGATTGTCAACAGTTGCATCATGTGATGTAATTTATGAGTTTGAAAAGGGACTTATAAAATCTATGGGAACACCACAGGATGTTTTAAAATTATCACATTGACATAGTATCTTAATAGAAAAGATAAAAAATATGAATAACATACTAATAACAACGTCAAATTTTTCGATGGATTATAAAACAAATCCTATGAATGAATTTCACAAGTTAAATTATATACTTAATCCATACAAAAGAAAATTGACTCAGGATGAGGTAGCGAAGTTAATCCTTGAGTATCAACCCTTGGGAATTATTGCTGGAGTTGAACCATTGACCCTGGATGTTTTTAAAATTGCTAAAAAGCTTAAGGTGATTTCCAGATGTGGAATTGGTTTAAATTCAGTAGATACTGAAGCTGCAAAGAATTATGGAGTAACTGTTACAAACACACCTGATGCACCAACCATTGCTGTAGCAGAATTAACAATTGGCTTGATTTTGAATTTAATTCGTCATATCAATATTTCAGATAGAAGTATTCGTGAGAAAAAATGGCAAAGACCCATGGGCAACCTTCTTTATGGTAAAACTATTGGCATTATTGGATGTGGAAGAATCGGCTGCTGTGTTGCGAATCGATTAAAGGCATTTGAATGTGATCTGTTGGGATTTGATATTATATCGACTGATAATAATAAGAGTTCTTTTTTGCCGATGGTAACACTTGATGAACTTATCTCAAATTCAGATATTATTACTATTCATATCCCATATACAAAAGAAAATGATACATTTTTCAATTCAGACAGAATATGTAAATTAAAAAACAGTGCCCTAATTGTCAATACTGCAAGAGGTGGATTAATTGACGAAGATGCCTTGTATGATGCTCTTTCTAACTCAAGGATTGCGGGTGCTGCGATTGATTGCTACAATGAAGAACCGTATACAGGAAAACTATCAGAATTGGAGAATGTTGTTCTCACTGCACATATTGGTTCATATGCAAAAGAAGCACGTAAGTTGATGGAACAACAAGCTTTGAATAATTTATTAAATAATCTGTGAGGTTTTTCATGACAAAATGGGCTTTTCTTTCATATTTTTTAAATGTATCAACCCCAATGTATGGCAATGAGGCTTCCTTTCATACTAAATATTTGAAATCAATAAAAAAAGGAGATTCATGTAATACTTCACTATGGAATTTTTCGAACCATACAGGTACACATATTGATTGTCCCTATCATTTTTCAGAAAATGGAAAAAAAATTAGTGATTATTCACCTGAATTCTGGGTTATCAACAATTGTGAATTTATTGACGTAAATGTCAACCCTGGAGACATTATCAGTTCAAACCATATTACTTTAGATACAATTGACGCTGATATTGAATTATTGATAATTAAAACAAATTTTTATCGTCTACGTGAAAATAAGGCGTATTGGCAAAACAATCCAGGATTACATCCAGACATAGCAGATATATTACGAAATAATTTCAAAAAATTACGAATGATTGGCATGGATTTTATATCTGTGTCATCTTTTCAAAATCGATTGATGGGTCGAGAAGCACATAAAACTTTTCTCAATCATGATTTACAGCCGATATTACTGATAGAGGACATGAATCTTTCATCCATTGAATCCAATTCAAAAATAATTCATCTGTTTATCGCACCTTTATTGGTGGAGAATGCAGATGCTTCACCCTGTACAATAATAGCAGAGGTAATGATATGAAATGGGATGCAATTTTTTTCGACTGTGATGGTGTAATTCTGGATTCTGTTGATATCAAAACAAAAGTATTTTATAAAATGTTTTTGAAATTTGGTGAAGAATATGCCAGACAAGGTGTACAATTTCACCTTGAAAATGGTGGGATATCCAGACACGAAAAATTTAAGCATTTTTATCATCACATATTAAATCATCAAGTATCTGATGAAAAAATAATGGATTTAGGAAAACAGTTTTCAGAATATGTATTGGATGAAGTTTTGAAGGCACCATTTATTGATGGTGCATATGAAACAATATGTGAATTGCATAAACTACAAATACCCATTTTTGTCGTTTCAGGTACCCCCCATGATGAAATTAACTATATTTTTCAAGAAAGAAATATGTCCCGATTCTTTGAAGGAATACATGGTTCTCCAAGAGATAAGTCGGATATTGTAAAGGATATCCTGGATAGATACACCTGTAATAAAGAAAATTGTTTATTTATTGGAGATGCATTGTCTGATTTGGAAGCGTCAGTGAAAACAGGCTTGATTTTTTTGGGAATAGAAAAAGAGGGTCATTCAACATTTTCGGGAGATGTTATCACAAAGAACAGCTTATCTGTGTCAGACATTCTTAATTTAAAGTAGTTTTATGAATATAATAGCACTTGTGCCAATGAAAGGCCATTCGGAAAGAATTCCGAATAAAAATATGAAAATTTTTGCTGGAAGCCCTTTATTTCATTCAATAATGAAATCATTAACAGGCTCAAAATACATTCAAAAAATTGTTATTAATACAGATAGTCAGGTCATTGCTGAGAATGCCACACAGTATTTCAATAAAGTGGAAATTGTGTGGCGCCCTGAAAGTATATGTGGTGATTTCGTATCAATGAACAAAATAATTGAACATGATCTACAACAGTATTCAAATGATTTTTTTTTACAAACCCACAGTACAAACCCGTTACTAACACAAAAAACTATTGATAGGGCTATCTTTGAATTTTTTGCTTCACTTGAAACCTATGATTCTTTATTTTCTGTAAATCGCTTGCAGACGAGATTATACTGGGAGAATGCGGAACCTGTTAATCATAATATAAATGTCCTTGAAAGAACTCAAGATCTTCCACCAATATTTGAAGAAAATTCGAATATCTATATTTTTTCTAAAAAGTCTTTTCTTGCCTCAGACAGCAACAGAATAGGAAAAAGTCCAAAAATGTTTGAAATGAACAAAATTGAATCAATAGATATTGATGAAGAACAAGATTTCCAATTGGCTGAAACGCTTTATCTTCAGAGAACGAAAAGTTAAATTGAATTTAAATTATTGGGGTATTTTTATTGACCATATCAGTCTTTTTTTGAACTACAATGCTACATTATGGATACACTGAAAGATATGTTAAACATATTAAACATGACAATATTCTCTAATAATAGGGATATGAAATGAAGCCAATTATAAAAATCAATCTCGATAAAAAAATTGCCAGTCAGGAACCTGTGATATTAGAATTAGGTAGTGGCAATAAAAGTCCTGATCATACAAAAATATATATTGACCGACTTGATTTGTCAGGTGTAGATATCGTCGCCAATCTTGAAGACGGCCTACAATTCTTTCCTGATAATTCTGTAGATGCGATTTACTCCAATAGTTTTTTGGAACATATCTCCAATTTAGAATTTTTGATGCATGAGATATGGCGCGTACTAAAACCAAATGGAAAGAAGTATTTATTTGTTCCCCATTTTTCAAATCCATATTATTATTCTGATTATACGCATCAAAGATTCTTTGGCTTATATTCTTTCGAGTATTTTTCCAAATCTCAAAGTTCTTATAGACGAAAAGTTCCTAATTTTTATAATAATTTTTCATTTCATACAGAAAAAGTAACTCTCATCTTTAGTTCTTCCTGGCGAACTCGAAAAATTTTAAAAATAATAGCTCAAAAAATATTCAATATTAATAGCAAATGGCAGGAATTTTATGAAGAAAATCTATGCTACTTAATTCCTTGCTATGGAATTCAAGCGATATTAATACCAGAGAAATAATTTTATTAATGAGGATTTATGAATAGAAAAGCTGTTGTCTTTGGCGGATCAGGTTTCCTGGGAAGCCATGTAGCAGATGCCTTGTGTGAAGAGGGATATGATATAACGATTGTTGATATCAAGCCATCACCATATTTAAGAAATGATCAAAAAATGATTACAGGTGACATCCTAAATCATGACTTTGTAGTTGATGTCATTAGAGATCATGACATTGTATATCATTTTGCTGGAATAGCTGATATTTCAGATTGTGCAAAAAATCCGGTTGAAACAGTAAAATATAATATTTTGGGTACAGTTAATATCCTGGATGCATGTATTAAAGCAGATATTAAACGTTTTATGTTTGCAAGTTCTGCATATGTGTATAGTTCTTATGGTTATTTTTATCGTTCCAGTAAACAGGCTTGTGAATCACTAATCGAAGATTATCATAATTTGTATGACTTGAAATATACATGTTTACGATATGGCTCTCTCTATGGAGAGCGAGCTGATAAGCGAAATTCTATATATAAAATTCTTATGCAAGCAATTTCTACAGGAAAAATACAATATCATGGTAAAGGGGATGAAATACGAGAATTTATTCATGTTCAGGATGCAGCAAAAAGTAGCGTTGTTGCCCTGGATAAGAGCTATGAATGTCAATGTATTATGTTGACAGGCACACAAGTCATGAAGTATTCCGAGCTTCTGGAGATGATTCAGGAAATGCTGAATATGGAAATAAATATTGAATATTTACCATCAACCAATAAAGCACATTATAAAATTACGCCTTATAACTTTAGCCCTAAATTAGGCAAAAAGCTTGTCGTTAATCCCTATATCGATATGGGGCAGGGATTATTGCGATGTATGGCCGAAATCTATGAAAAGGTTCACCTGACATAAATCTAATATGGATTAATATTATGAATAGTATGATACCCAAAAAAGCAAATATTAAAGAACTTATAAAAAATCAAGATGCAGACGCAATTTTCAATGAAAATATTTCAAACCTTACACCGAGTGCGAAAGGGAAAAATAGACTCTTGCTCAAAATTTCTAACTATTATAAATTATACCTTTGGGGTGGCCTAAAGTATTTTGGTCTCTATGATCGATTATTGTTTGCAAATTTAATAATAGATTGGTTTAAAGAATTCAGATGCTATTGGGTTAAAGAACTTAAGGGCTTTAATATGCGGCCTCATGATTTTTTCTTTCTACTGGGAGACCTTCGCAAGTATACTGATTTGGAACTTGGTGAAAACCAGTGTGGAACAAAACAGATTGAAGTGTGGCAGGATCCAAGAGCAATATACTTTTTATTCAGTCAAAGATATAAAGTTGCATTGAATCCCTTTGAAGCCAGAAAGTTCTCTAAATACATTAAAAAAAATAGTTTGATTTGCGAATATGGTTGTGGTATGGCTCCCATCACAAGAAGCATTGAGCGTTTTTATCAGCATAAAAATGTTCGAATACATTGTGTAGATATTCCAACTTTTTGTTTTCATTATATTCGCTGGTATTTTAAAAAATACAAAAAATTCAGTTTTTGTGATTTTATTCAGATTGAACCTGACAAGGATTCAACCCTTTCTGAAATATACGATGTAGTGTTTATTCTAAATGTCTTCGAACATCTTCCTTCTCCTTATGACACAATTATTCATCTGACAGAGCATTTGAAAGAGGGTGGTTATTTGATATTTAACTATATTAAATCGGATGGCACAACGCTGGATACAAAAGCTGGTAATCTTGAACGTAATGATACAATACAATTTATCAACGATCATTATTCAATTATCAGTGGTTCAATGGATATTGAGAAGAACATTAATAATACGATTGCAAAAAAAATCATCGAGATAAATAGAAAATAAATTAATGATCGTTCTAAAACTCTGCTGTATCTTCTTGAGAAGAACTTTCAGCAAAATATTTGCAACAAAATTTCAACAGCGAGTATTGCTATTTAAATGTATCGGAAAAACAAAAATTTTATAGAAATAGCCTAATAGTTATAAAAATATACTCAAAGTTAGTTAGTTAGTTAGTTAGTTAGGCTAATCTAAAAACTATTCGAATGTCATTATAAAACAAATATATATTGAGTTTTAATTCTGGAGAAAAAAATGCAGCAGGAAATTGAATTCTTGAAATATAAAGAGCGTGGCGCATATCATTGGGTTCAAGCATCTAACCACATGTTAAAAGGTAATGCCTTTGTCAAAGCAAGATATCAGAAGTGTCTTGACTTATTAAACAAAGGATTGCCCCAAATAAAAAATAAAAAAATATTGGATTATGGATGTGGTGATGGGGTCTTTACATATATGCTCAGGGAAAAGGGTGCTGATACATGTGGTGTAGATGTTTCAGATATTGCAATTGATTTTGCAAGGCGAGAACATCAAAAAAGAGGCATCAAATCAAATTTTTATAGAATTAAAAGTTATACTACTCCATTTGATGATAATTGTTTTGATGCAGTAGTTTGTAGTGATGTCATTGAGCACGTTCAGAATCACTCATTATTATTACAGGAAATATATCGTGTTTTAAAGAAAGGTGGTTATGCAGTAATAAGCACACCTATCAGGCTAACAGAAACCCCTTATGATAAGATGCATATTGTTGAATGGTTTGAAAATGAATTTGCAGCTATTATCAACAAAGTTTTTTCTGACGTTCAATTCTCAGTTTCACATCCATTATATTGGTTTGAATTTATTCATTTGCATAAAATATTCAGGTTACTCATTAATGGGATTTCAATTATTAGAAATCCATTTCTATGCGGCACAGGTTGGAGATATTATGTCATGCAATATGCACTTGTAAAAAAATAGCTTATATTTATAGCTCTTGGTTGTTCTAAACAAGAAGTTTAATCCATTTCATCCGAAGGATCCTTTTTATAAACAAGGTGCCAAAGAAAGGAGCGTGGTTGTGAGTAACAAAAAAAATATTTCACTAATAAAAATTTTTTTTGCCACAAAAAATCAAATTGTTCATCCTCCAATGCATTTATTATATATAGGAGGTGCATTAAAAAAAGCAGGTTATAGTGTTAAAGTCTTTCACTTAAAACATGAGGAGGCAATTCAAAAGTTACCTGAAATTATAGATTTTGCATCTGTTTTTGTCGGTTTTTCAATTATTACAGGTGATCCCGCCAGTACGATTCTTAAATTGACCAAAGCGATTAAAAAAAATAAAAATATTCCTGTTGTCTTTGGCGGTGTTCATCCTACATTAGAACCAGAACAATGCTTGTTAGAAAATAGCGTTGACTATGTCGTTTTAAATGAAGGAGAAAGAACTGTTGTTGAATTAGCCGATGCTATAACTCAAGGTAGTGCTGTAAATCAAATCAGTGGATTAGGTTATAAAGAGAATAACAAAGTAATCATCAATCCATTCACAAAATTCCATGATAACATTGATGAATTTGAAATGGATTGGTCTATAGTGGATGTAGAAAGATACATTCTCCCATCTTACGCAGAAACAAATAGAGTTTTAATGGGCTATATTGCCAGCCGTGGTTGCCCTCACCATTGTGGTTTTTGCTATAATCAAGTATTCTGGAATTCAAGATGGAGGCGACATTCTTCTGAAAAAGTTGTTCAACAAATCAATAATTTAGCTAAGAAATATGACTTTAATGCTATTGTTTTTTTTGATGACAACTTTACAGTAAATAAAAAATGGACTTTTGAAATATTAGACAATATTAGTATTCGAGGAATACATATTGAAACAAGAATTGATTACATAGACGAAAAATTTCTCAATAATTTAGAACAAAGAAAGGTAAAAAGTATCTTTATTGGAGTTGAATCTGGCTCAGATAGAATACTTAAGCTTTTGTCAAAGGGTTTTACGAAAAATCAAATTTATAGATCAATGAATTTACTGAAAAAACATTCTATTCCTTCAAAATTTTCTTTTATTGTTGGTATTCCTTCTGAAAATTTGTACGAGTTTAGAGAAACTTTAGATTTAATCATATGGTGCATAGAGAATGTTCCATATTGTGGATTCACCTTTGGTTTTTACCTCCCATATCCAGGAACTCCTCTCTTTGAATTATGTTTGAAAAAAGGTTTTTCAAAGCCTGAATCATTTGTTGGTTGGGAGAAATTGGACAGGTGGGGAAATCATAATATAAATATTCCCTGGACAGATGGCTATAAGTTGAGTCCTCTGGAGGTAAAAAAGTTAATATTTTTGATAGGCAGAATGGGTATTCTAAACAAGAGTAAACCGACTCGTTTAAACAGATTATTATATAAATTAGTTCGATTTCGTTTTAGATATTCATGTACTAAGGGTATAACCCTGATCGCACATATTGAAAATATTTTCTTACCTTTGTTTCGGGTTGCGTATAAAAAATTAAGTAAAAAAAGAGAGATCCGTTAACAAAAGAAATTGTTTTTTTTGAAAGTCTTTCAAATGAAAATTCGTAGAAAAATTAAAAACCGCATTTATAATTGGCTTGATAATAAAGTTGACCTATTTGGCAATAACTTATTCAGGAAGATGAGAGAAAATGGCCATATTTTATATCTTTCTGAATTAAGACCCTTTTTTAAAGGTGCCCAAATATATACTTTTGGCACGGGTGGTAGTATTGCGAATCTTAAGGATGTCAGTAGATTACAGC
>Ga0272440_1001259_pt1 | contig 21068 bp, 11 predicted proteins | sample SSMMMBAug17_FD_192440 | JGI IMG/M metagenome (GOLD analysis project Ga0272440, IMG submission 192440) | Marine sediment archaeal communities from Little Sippewissett salt marsh, Falmouth, MA, United States - SSM-MMB-Aug17 | ecosystem: Environmental > Aquatic > Marine > Wetlands > Sediment ...
CCGGCGAAAACTTTTTTATACCCGAAAACTTATGACCGCTTACTTACAATGCACTGGACGCAGAGCGTCCAATATGCGTTCTCACGCAGAGCGTGGGAACGAGGGCAATAAATATGCCAGGAAAAACAAAAGTTGGACGATCAAAGTGTTTTATTTCATCTTATTCATCTTCTTCAGTGTAATCCTGGTTCAAAAACAAAAATGAAAAGTTTGGTACGCATATGCTTGATTTTAAATTGTTGAACAGTCAAGCATTTTTAAATGGGGAACTTATTTTCCGAGCATTCCTTAGACAAATTACTTGACATATTATTCTAAATATTTTAGAGTACGTATAAATATTAAGTTTTCAGGTGCTGCCAAAAGGATAATTGCACAAAAATGTATCCTTGGGCGCAAGAGGGAATCCCGTTGAATTCGGGAACGGACCCACCGCTGTAATCGGGGACAACAACTGCATGAATGCCACTGTTTCAACTTATTGAAATGGGAAGGCGCGGTTGAAGGATGATCCGAAAGTCAGAAGACCTGCCTGAAAATTGTAACAATAGCTTCATGGGATGAAGTTATTGTTGATCATGAGGATAAAAATGGGAATCCCCGGATCGAATTAATTTCGGTTCGGGGATTTTTTTTTGGAAAAAATCAACTGAAAGCACTTTGCAATGCAAGCGTTGCTTGGCTATTTACGTTGTTATGATTCACTTTCGTTGATCAACGCCCTGGAGTTATTATGAATTTAAGATTTATACTCAGTGTGATGGTTCTGTCTTTATTTTGGTCGCAATCTATTCTCGCCCAAAAAAGAGAGGAGGTTTATACGCTGGATACAGTCATTGTGCAGGCAACTAAAGAAAATGATACAAAATACCAGACCGGTGATGTCTATCTTGAGGAATCCCCTGCCTTTTATTCGCTTATCAAGCGGGATCAATTTGAAGGAAAAATTGAGTCCCTTGCAGGGGTAATAGAGAAGGAAGCCGGCGTTCATGTTAATCAGATCGGTGGCTTTGGGAGTTACTCGGTTATTTCATTGCGCGGCTCTACCAGTGATCAGGTAATGATTTACATGGATGGCATATTACTCAACGATGCTTCTGGCGGCGGGGTTGATTTAAGTAATATCTCATTGTCTGATGTTGAATCTATTGAAATCTATCGCGGCATTGCACCCGCCAATTTCAGCAATGCCTCTATTGGAGGCGTTGTTAACATAAAAACCTTGCGAAACAAGGAGGCTTTCGCCGGAAATATTACTTTTGGCAGAGCCTCCTTTGACACCAATCGCGTATCAACTTATGTCAATAAAAAAAATTCAAATTTTGATTATGTTCTTTCTGCCGAATATTTTCGCTCTGAAAATGATTATAAATATCTTAACAAAAATAACGCGCCTTTAAGTCCGGCAGATTGGAATGAAGAAAACCGAAATAATGCCACAGTCAGGCAATGTAATTTTTTGGGAAAATTGGGATATGATTTTACAGAATCACTTCGTATGTCAATTGTAAATCAATGGTTTGGCAAAGATCAGGGTATCCCGCATAGAACCAATAAAAGGAACAGCACCCGATTTGACACGAATAGAGATATTTTCACTGTTGAAGTGACTGCAAATGATTTAGGAAAATATCATCTTAACACCAAAACGCGCCTGTCTTATTTGTGGAAAGAAGAAGACTATGATGATCGAAAAAGTCAGATTGGCAAAGGAGAAATCCATACCCTTGATAAAACTGATAGTCTGAATGGCAATCTTTTTTGTGAATATCTGACTGATAATAATTCATTAAGCCTGAATCTGGATATTAAAACAGAAGATTATCAGTCTATTGATTATTACTACCGAAAAAATCCCAATGAAAGTAAAAGAGATACATATATTATCGGCATCCAAAATACACGTTATTTTCTGAATCAACATCTCAATGTTACATCCGCACTGCGGTTGATGCTTATTGATAATTATCTCAAATCAGATACCGATGTATTTGGCAATTTATTATACGCGAAAAATAATAGTGAAAATTACTGGATGCCGCAGTTTGGCATTAAATATCGCATGCTTAAATGCTTAACATTGAAATCCAATATTGCACGATATGTCCGAGAGCCCTCATTTTTTGAACTATTTGGAGATCGCGGCTATTTTTCTGGCAATCCATTGCTGGAAGCTGAAAAAGGCGTGAACTTTGATTTTGGTTTTGAAATCAACTGGTCCGATAAAAAAAATAAATCAAATCGGGCTAAATGGGATGTCGCATATTTTTTCAGTCATACAAAGGATCGAATTGAAAGAAAAACACTTTCATCCGGCTTTTATAAAGCAGAAAATTTCTCGAAAAGTCGAATACATGGACTTGAAACAACCATGATTATTGATTTTTTTAAGTGTTTTAGAGCCAATTTTAACTACACACTTCAGCATACAAAAAATCTGAGTGATGATTCTGTAAACAATGGCAAACAACTTCCGCATTGCCCTGAACATAGTTTTACAGGCCGGATCGAAACACGATTTAAATCTGTTAAAATATTTTTTGAACATATCATCGTTGATGGCATGTATTTTGACGATTCAGAGCTTCTGAAAGCGCCAGTCAAAGAATTATCAAATGCGGGCCTGTTATGGCGATACGATTTGTTTCAAATGAATTTCGATATTACGAATATTGAAGACAAGCAATTTGAAGAGTTTTATCGTTATCCGCGTCCGGGGCGATCCATTGCACTAACTGTTAAATATAGTTTTTAAAGACTTCTGTTGGGAGATAAACAAATGAAAATATATAAATTATTGATGATTTACCCAATCATTATTTTAATTCTATTGATCAAACCTGTAAATTCTGAACAGGAAGAAATGTCAGCTGTTGTCACAACATCTTCTGGATGGACAAGCGGCGCGCATTCTGTTGTATCAGGTTATCCAGTAAATGGGCATCGGACAGTTCAAAACAAGATACTTCCTACCATTTCTGATCTGAGTATCAGTGCGCATGGGGCGTATTTTTATAGAATTGAACGATTTCAGGCTGATAATATTGCAAAATTTGATATTTCAAATCCAGGCACTGCTATCTGGAATGTGCCTGCCTGTTTAGAAAATGAACCCAATTTGCAAAGTTACAGCGCCAATCCTTACGCAATGGTGTTTGCTTCAAATGAAAAAGCATATCTCATTCGCTATGGGGCAAGAACTGCCTGGATTGTTAACCCTTCTGTCAGTTTTGCGGATCGCGCTCAATTTCAAATTGGTCTGCTGGATCTCAGTGGATATGCCAATGAAAATGGTCAAAACAGCTATGACGATACTGATGGATATCCAGAAATGTGTGCAGGTATCATTGTTCATGACAAACTGTTCATTGTGATGCAGCGGCTTGTCGATTTTTGTCCAGATGCGTCTGTCCATTCATATGTAGCAGTATTTGATATCAAAACAGATACTGAAATTGACACACAGAAAGGTGAGGGATCACTGAAAGGTATCAGGGTGCCTTCACCAGTATATAATGCGGGATATGCGGAAAGCAGCTCGGTCAGTTATCTTGAAGATACAGGTCTGATTTATATTTCAGGAGCGGCATCTTTTGGTTTTTGTTCAAATGGTGTTGGCGGTAAAGGGGGCGTTGTGTCGATTGATCCAGACACATTTGAAACAAAAGTTGTTTTGGATGGAAATATGGACACCTGGAAATATGGCAATGTATCATCCATTGCTGTTGCAGCATCTGATAAGGCATATTTTCTCAGTATTCCAGACCCTTATAGCAATGGTTTGGACAATTCCCTTCAAGTTTTTCATCCCATATCTGGTGAGGTATACGATGAGATTGGCAGCTTTCATGGAAAAAATATCTGGAGTATGTACCTGGATCGTAGCCAAAAACTATGGCTTTGTAATGTGACTGATGCTGAAATCGTTATTATTGATACCTTGGATAATTCCATTGAAGAGCGGGTTGCAACAGAGCCAGCCCCAAAATTGATCGCGTTTGTTTATAAAAATGATATTGATCAAACACATTATAATCCACCAGACGAGCCCTTTGAAGATACTTCACTGTCGCTTGACTCTGAAGATAGTGGTATTGGTGGATGTTTTGTTCAATTGATAACAGGAAAATATTAATTTTTAAAAGGAGTTTTTTTATGAAATGTAGATTACAGCAACTATTCTGGTTTATCATTATGATGAGTATCGCAGGAATTGTTTGGGCAGGCCCATATTCTGGCGCTTTTGTTGATCCCAATCATCCTGAAGGAACTATTGATGAAGGTATTCCGGGTTTTGTCGGCCCCGCAGGCGTTGGCGTGACATACCATGAACATTCTGATGGCAGCAGTAATTGTAATTTTGTTAACCCAATCTTTAAACAATGGGCTTCAGAAATAATCAATTACGCACCTGCGCCTGATGTTGACGACGATTGGAACAAATCTGAACAGGCATTGGGGCCAGTGACTGGAAATAATTTCCATATTGTTTCTTTAGGAGATCTCAATGTCGAACAGATCAACGCCAATATCAGCCCGGGTAAAATCTGCATGCGATTTGATTATCCAATTGTCAACAAACCCGGACATGATCTGGTAATTTTTGAAAATGGATTTTCATCAGGTGCAATGAATACAATTACTGGAGAGCTGGCGTATGTCGAGGTCTCCTCTGATGGCACGCAATTTGCGCGTTTTCCATCAGCGTATTCAGCAGCATCAGACCTTGTTGGCGTGTATGGCATCATTGATCCAACATGGGTGTATAATCTGGCAGGAAAACATGCCAATGCCTATGGACAATCATGGGGAACACCCTTTGATCTTTCAAGTCTGGAAAATGAGCCACTTGTAAAAGCAGGGCAGGTTAATTTAAATCATATTCTGTTTATTAATATTGTGGATATTCCTGGAAATGGCCATTACAAAGATATGAATGGCCAGTCAATTTATGATGGATGGCCAACGCAAGGCTCTGGCGGATTCGATCTTGAAGCTGTGGGTGTCATTCATTCACAATCAGGCGCGGATTTTGAAAATCTGGACCTTGGGCCTGATTCTTACTGGGCAGGTCAGTCAGAAGTTCAGTATCAAACCAAAAAACAGCGCCAAATGGATATGCGAGCTTTATATCGAAAGAATCTTCGCGCTGATCCGGTTCTAACTGAATTTACCAGTGGGGGAATGACTTTTCCCAATTATTTGACAGATTGGGGAACAATGACATCTTGGGATGGCTTTGCTTACGCCAATATGAAAGATACCGAAACACCTGGCCTTGATAATCAATACAGCGCATTTACTGGTATTGGCGTGAATCAGTCTTCAAACTATTGCATTGCCTATCTGCCGAGTTCAAAAAGAATTACCTTTGATTCCTTAATGCCTGTCAGCGGTCTATACGTTACAAACACAACTTATGCCATGCTATCCATGCAAAATGGTGATGGTCATGCCAAAAAATTTGGTGGTAATCATGGCGATGACCCCGATTTCTTTAAGCTGATTATTAAAGGAATCAAGGCCAATAATGAATATACAGATCCGATAGCATACTATCTCGCTGATTTTCGATTTGAGGACAACCATCATGATTATATTGTTGATCAATGGCAATGGCTTGATTTAAGTCACATGGGTGAACTATCTGGCCTGGAATTCTCAATGGATTCTTCTGATAAAGGTGATTATGGTCTCAATACACCTGCCTATGTCGCCCTTGACAATATCAATGGAACGCCGCCTTATTCCGCCAGGATTATGGGATATGTCAAATCCAATATCCATAATTATGAAAACCCAATTCATAGTGCGACTGTTTACTTAAAAGGGACATCGCAAAAAATTAAAACTGATGCCACCGGTCATTTCTGCTTTGAGAACATCCCTGTGGGAAATTACACAATTGAAGTAACTGCCAACTATTTTGATACGATTATGACAGATATTCACACAGATGTCTCAACCCTTATTCGCATGAATCCAGTTTGTGCGATCGATTTTGAAGACCTGGATCTTGCGCCTGATACTGCCTGGAATGGCGCCGCACAAACACGTAATAATCCAACAACGATCCAACAAATGATAAAACGCAGAACAGAAATTAAAAATTCTGTTGAAACAACGTTTCAAAGTGGATATGCGCATTTTCAAAATACATGGAGCGAACAGAGCTGGTCTGGATTTGCATATTCCAATAAGACAGATACTGAAACACCAGGTTGGGAAAATCAGTTCAGTGCAATCACAGGTAAAGGTGTTCATGGATCGCCGAATTATGCTGTGGCATATATCACAACAGATTGGCAAGGTGGTACGAACGATCCCATTCCGCGGGAAATTTCTTTTGATACAGATAATGGCATTATTCTAAATGGCATGTATGTTACCAACACAACTTATGCATATCTCGAAATGAAGAATGGGGGCTACGCCAAAAAATTTGGTGGCGCATCTGGAGATGATCCAGACTTTTTTAAATTAATTGTTACCGGCTATGATATGAATGACAATGAAACAGGCGAGCTAGAATTTTATCTGGCAGATTTCAGATTTGATGATAATTCACAGGATTACATTATTGACGACTGGCAATGGGTAGACCTGTCATCACTTGGCCCTGTCAAAAAATTGAAATGTTCAATGGATTCTTCAGATAAAGGCAATTTTGGCATAAATACACCCATGTACTTTGCTATTGATAATATTGATCAGATTACATTGGGAAGTGTAAAGGGTGTTGTTACAACAGATATTACAGGACAATCTGCCAATATCATGAATGCGGTTGTATCTATTGTTGGAACTGATATTACAACGCGCACTGATGAATTGGGACGATTTCAGATAGATAATATTATCACAGGGAATTATAAACTTGAAATTTCATCAGATAGATTTAATCCAGTGACTGTTGATTTTATGGTTTTACATGAAGAATACACTGAAATTCCACAAGATATGTCCAGACTGCATGAGCCGGTCACACATTGTGCATGGGATATCAATCAAAATGGAAAAATTGATCTGGCTGAAATTATCCATTATTTGAAAATACTCAGTACAATGGAGCAATAGGATCGTATCCATTCATGTTCTTTTCACAATTGATGCGTCTGTTCTTGAAATAAGACTGTTCATTTTCCTTATTCAGATATATCAACTGATTATAATCTTTCTCAAATCCAAATCCAAGTAATGTTTCAATATAGGGACTATCGCAAACAGGCGCATCATTGACCATTTCAACCACAACCTTTGGCAATGGGTTGAATTGTCTACCAATCAATACCTTGAAAAAAGATAAGTATGTGTACATTGCCGGCGCATTGGGCGCACACCGAAATTCTAGATGCTTTCCATTTTTTTTGGAAATCAGTACCACATGTGTATCATGGTACACCATATGCGTATTTGTGCGTCGTGCGGGTAAATCTTTTTTCAACGCATCAAGACCAATTCCACACATGGAAATCGGATCTGATGCATTCAGCCAATATATGATATCTTTTGGCAAACCAGATTTTAACTGCCGAAATGCTTCGTGAGAAATAAATTGCAAGCCGGGAATGTCATTGAAAAAGCATCCGGAAATAATTTCACCGGAAAGCTCCATTAATCTCATTGTTTTAATAAGAGTAGACCATTGCAGATCTGGCAGTTCATGTGTCAATAGTTCTCTAAATAAAATACCATACCGATTCAACAATTGCCGAACCTGATCTCTTTTCATTGATTCTTTTTCCAATAAATCAATCTTTGATGACAAACCTTTTAGGACATACCAGTTGCCAGAAATGGGTCGCGTGGATTTCCATCGGTTGAATCCAGTTCGCCTGCTGATACTTCTCTTTTGTATTTGCATTTTCTTGGGTTTGAAATTTGTTTCTATGCCTTTACGAATGGATAAAAAATGATCTGTTGAAACATTCCCTTTGAAAAATAATGACCATAGCATGCTACTCATTTCCTGAGACTGCATATCTGCGTGATTACATAATTCCATCAGCCTGTATCGACCTGATGGGTCTGGAAAAATATGGCTTAAATCTGTCTTGACATTTGATGTCATAAATAGCGACATTTCCGACTCAAAACAAAATATCAGCGTTTGTCTGGCTTGTCCCATCCATATAAGATCACTGTCAGCGATCAAAGTATCCAGCCATGACAATTCGTATGGATTGATTCGTGATGGCAAAATATCTGTTTCCCAAAGTTCTGCTTTACCAGGAAAGCCAATAAGCTGCGCCAATGTATCCTGAAGGCTTTCAATATTATTGTTCGATTGATCCAATTTATGCCAACAAGCCAGAAATAATGGCAGGTATGAAATGGGTAAGGTTTCAAACTCGGGTCGATTCTTTTGCCGCATCATCCGAAGTAATATTTCCAGATTTTTCGAATCACAAAAGCTTTTTTTCTCCTGTTTATCTATCAGCAAATCATATACAATCTGTTGTGCTGCAATCAATTCGTTCAAAACATGTTGTAATTGTTGTTCATTTTTCCCAAAAACCTTGAATATGAAAGAGAATGAAACAGGGCCATAATAGGTCAGCCAGCTTTCAATCAGTTGTTGAAACATTTCATTGGATTTCAAAGCCTTTTGTATTTGTGATTCATTTTCAAGAGCAATGACAACTGATATCTCTGCCTGAGGTAAACGAGTGACCTTAATCTTTCGTTTTAATTTTTTCTCTAAATCCATGCAATTGATTTGATGATCTCGCTGGATGGCATTCATCATGTCAGACCATTCATTTTGTGGTATCAGCCATCTGTCTTTCAGTAAATCCAATACGTCTTCAGCACTTGCAGGTGAATATCCGGGATAGGTTTGATGTCTTTTTTGTGTGAACGTATTAATGATCGCTTGCGGAATCATAGGCCTTAGTTCAGATGAATAAACGATTTCGTTCAATATATCCGTGCGTAGCTTTGATCTTTTAGCTCCTGAAGGCGTATCATCTTCATACATAACTTTGTTTACGTGCTGCCAGAGCACATTACTGGTAAATGGCGATGGTATTCGCGTAATTGTTTCTGTTACTTGAATAATGCCCTGTTGGATTTCATCCAGCAGCATGGTTAAGTTATCAATATCAAAATTATCCTGGTAACATGTTCGCCAGGTTTCTGCCAGAATAGGGAAATCATCAAACTGAATAACCGCTTCAAGTAGTTTTTTAGCGCGCAGCCGATTTAACCATAATGGCATGCGTTTTTTAAATGACTTTACTGGCAAAAGCAATGAAATGGCAGCGTTTTCCCTGAATCGCGCACCAAACACGCCTGTCTTTTCCAGCTTTTTTCTTAGCAAAGCATTGATATTTTCAGATTTAACATGTCGTAATATATCATTTTGATGAAATTCATGGGGCAAATTGAGAATAACGCAATCATCATCGAAAAATACATGAAGTGGATAGCCATGCGTATCCTCCCATGACTGGGATAATGCGATAGCAAAAGGCTGGTTGACTTTTCCGCCCCACAAGGTATGTAGAATAACTTGTTTACTGTCTGTCTGATTCATGGGATCGGAAAAATGCTCTATTAATAAATGATGTCGATGTGGCAAATCTGCCTGGGTGATTTGTTTCTGGCGTTTTAAGAAATCAATGAGACCTGTTGCAGCGGGTAAATCCATAAAATACTGAGATATCAATGCATCAAGAAAAGAATCGTTTGATTCGATAGAAAGATTCCATTTTTCCAGAAAAAGGCCCACTTTTTCCGAGAAATAATAATCCCTGCCAATGGATTCAGCCCGCCAAAAAGGTGTCATACCAGATTTAGCAGCCGGCGTGACATGCACATTTTGATGATCAATAGATTGTATTTGCCAAACCTGTGTGCCAAACACAAACGATTCACCCACTGATCGTTCCCAAACAAATTCTTCATCCAGTTCGCCAATTTTTGATTGTGAATCCTTTATGCGTAAATCAAAATAGCCCCTGTCCGGGATTGTACCGCCAGAGATATAAAGCATTCTGAGGGCACCATCCTTAGCAGAAACTATATTGTCGATTTTATCCAATGAAATCCTCTGGCGAAGTTCTCTGATGCGCGTATGATCATATCGACCGGCCAGCATATCCAGAACCAAATAATAACGATGTTCTGTCAACTGATGATATGGATAGCTCGTCTTTATAAATGCCAGCAATTCATCAATATCCCATTTTTGCGTACCTGTCATGGAAATCAGTATTTGCGCCAGAACATCAAGAGGCTGCATTGGAATAATAACAGGCTCAATATCGCTGTCAATCATTGCGCGGGCCATAATTGCAGCATTGAGAAAATCACGACCATGTGTTGGAACGATTCGGGCACGGCTGATTTTATCAATCGAATGTCCGGCACGCCCCAATCGCTGAATGGCAGATGAAATCTGAAAGGGGGTCTGAACAAGCACAATTTCATCCAGCGCTCCAATATCGATTCCCAATTCAAGAGAGCCAGTAGCAACAATCGCTTTAAGTTCGCCAGCTTTAAGTTTTTGTTCAACGACCTGTCGCATTTCTTTGGACAATGAACCATGATGCGAATATGCAACCAGGGCGTTGCAGGATTCATTGATTAATCGGGTAACTTTTTCAGTCATTCTTCGACTATTGCAAAACAAAAGGGTGGACTGATTCTGATTGATAATATCGACAAAATGTTGAATCAAGGCAGGCCAAATGGATTGATCACGTTCATGGGCATTTTCAGGAAATCGTACCTGAATTCGACTTTGTTTTGGCTTGTGCGATTGGACTATGTGAACCTTTCGTTTTTCGTAAATATCTTTTTCACGCATACGAAAACCGCCCATAAAATCAGCAACTGTCTGTAATGGGCGGACAGTTGCGGAAATTCCAATGCGCTGGAACTCACCAGATAGCCCGACAAGGCGATCCACAGCAGTGATTAAGTGTGTGCCTCGTTTGGCGCCAGCGACTGCATGGATTTCATCGATAATGACAGTGGCCAATCCTGAAAAAATATGTCGGGCCTTTTTGGAGCTGATCATCAGGTTTAGCCCCTCGGGTGTAATGATCAAAATCTCCGGTGGTTTGCGAATCATAGCTTGTCTTTCTGATGAGGGCGTATCACCAGACCGGGTTTGAACGCGAATCACAGGCGCTTTATCAAAATTTTCCTGAAGTTGTTTTAATGGTGCAATCAGATTGACCTGAACATCATTGTTCAATGCTTTTAATGGCGAGATATACAGAACACGCACCTGACCGGTTTCCCATTGACCTGTCAACAATTGCTGTATGGCCCACAAAAACGCGGCCATCGTTTTGCCAGATCCGGTTGGTGCAGTGATTAACACATGAGAATCGTTTGCAATCAATGGCCATGACCGAATTTGTATGTCTGTGGGATATGCATACTTTGCCAGAAACCATTGAACGATTGTAGGATGAAATAGTGTGTTTATCATGGTGGCATTATATTAAAATTTAAGATCAAGGGCTTGGTTTGAAAAACTGCATGTAATCGGCATTACTTTAATGGGGTATCGCCATTCGATACCCATTTCTCATTAAAATATGTTCCATGAAATCAATTTACGTTCAATATATTCCATCAATAAATCAAAAGAAACTGTCACATTCATGCTGGCAATATAGGTATTGAAACTTGTTTCGTAATCTTGTCCGGCGAAAGGGCTGTATATGGGATTATTGCCAGTACTGTTCAGATTTGAACTGAAATTGTTTGGTACAAAATAATCATCATATGTCAAATATCCCAGGGCCAGATCAATATCCAATCCATGCATCCAATGAATACCAAGACCAGCGCCATACATGTCAACATCAGGCAATGAGAATAAATCAAACAAATGATCTTTGGCACAGGTTTGACGATCTTCATATCCCAGACGCAAAGCCAACCAGTCGAGTACCTGATATTCCAGGCCAACACTATAGTGCCATGGACTTTCAAACTCCTTGGGGAAAATTAGTAAACTGGCAGGTTCGGAATAATAATTCAAAATTTTTGCCAGTAATAACACCTGCACATCTTGATCAAATTTCATGGTATAGGCCCTGGTTTTTTTCCAATCTGTCCAATGCGCATCAACCAAAACTTTCAGGCGTTTAAATGGTTTTACCATAACGCCCAATTGAATCCGCTGCGGAAATTCAAAATCAACCATTTCAATGCGGCCATATTCTGTTCGTTTATTAATATGCGATGAATCCCATCTGAGTGTTGATTGTTCATATTTTAACCAATCCAATAATTTAACGACTGTATCTGTATAGTTAAACGTATATTTTCCATGTAAATCAACCTTGATTGGACTTTGATATACAGCGCCCAGGCTTAACCAATTGTAAGGACTGTAAAGAATGCCTGCATTAAATGAGGGTGTTATTTCATCACGAACATCAAATTCCATATCAGCAACTTTATCAAAAATATTAATTGGAACATTAAAAGGCGGGTTAATATTCGCCTGATTATTTTTTAATAGCTGAACCAAAGCAGGAGAGCGAACATCTGTTAACGCACCCATGGCGGTTTGTCCAAAACCAAAGGATACGCCAAGTGATAACTGATCATTCAATTGATAACTTACAGATGGTGATGCATACATCAAGTGTTGAAGATATACTTCCTCACCTTCAAATCGTTCCGGTTCATCGTGGCTATGCTCAAAACCACCGGCAAAAGGTGCATATATCGCATTCGCAAAAGTCCATTTAGAACAGACTTTTCGATAAGACATGCCAAAAGGAACAGGGGCAGCAAGGACAGGCATATTTATTGCCCCTGCAAAAGGTAAATATATTCGACCATTGCGAACAGAGCCTTTTGTATAGGAAACAAAATCATTTTTTGGATCAAAACTTTCGTTATACTCAAGATCGGGTTTGAATTTATATGTTCTCTCCAATCGAACCAGCGCAAACCCTTGTCCCAAAACGATACCATCATCTAGTTTTGATAAGCCTGCCGGATTATAATGGATTGCCATATGTCCGGGCGGATCTGCAGTTACTGAATTGCCCAAAGAAATGGCTTTGGTGTGCACCAGTATTTGTTCCATAAAACTGGCGTTTACTGAATTGACAATCAGGCACCCAGTAAACAAGGCTGCCAGACATGAAGTCATAAAAGTTTTCATTCTAAACTCCTTAACTTTAAATATATATAAGTATTTAAATTTATTGCTCCTATAAAATCCGATATAATCAGGATTTTTAGTATATCATAGAATATATAAAGTTCAACTGAATTGAATAACTAAGTCATTATTTCAAAGACATTCTATCAATTAGGCTATGAAGGCAGGTTTGCGCATTTTCGAAATCGTAAGAAAGTATTAATGATTCAAGATGTTTGCTTTCTGTTTGCAAAAAGTCAGGAATTTGTGAAACCAATTCATAAAAAGCGTCAATAGCTGTTGTTCGGCCATTTTCCAAAAGAGCATCAAGGGTTTCGAAGGCTTTTTTTAACGTGTTTACATCAATATTTGTAGATAATATGTCTTTTTTATCAGTCTGGCTTAACCATTCAACATTTTGTTTGATACCTTGAAGCAGTCGAGCGATTGTTTGAACAAGATTGGTAAAAGATGCATGGATATCAACTTCAATATTTTGCTTGATCGCCTGCTCTAGCAAAAATGCATTTCGATGGAGATTTTCTGCGCCAATATTGCCTCCCAATCCCTTGAGCGTGTGTGCCATGACTTTCAGTTCATCACGTTTGCCATTTCTTGTTAGATTTTCCAGATGATCCACGATATTTTGATATTCATTAAAAAATTCCAACAACATTTTTTTAAATAAAACCTCATTGCCTGCGGCACGTTTTAATCCCATTTTCATATTTATTTCAGGAATTTGATATTTCATGGAATCAAGTGGATTTTGTTCAAAACAAAAAGGATTGGTTTGTGCCAGTGATATCTTATCTGAATGAATCCATTGCGACAGAACTTCCAAACACGTTTCTGGATCAATGGGCTTTGGCATAAAATCGACCATACCGGAACGTAAACACTTTTCGCGGGAGTGCACCGATGTATGCGCAGTAATTGCAATAATTGGAATTTCATGTTTCTGATAGTCCTCAACAAGTTTTCTAATGGCCACACTTGCAGAAAAACCATCAAGAACAGGCATCTGGATATCCATTAAAATTAGATCATATAATGGGTTGTTATTTTCCAAAGCCTGTTGGATATTATCTACAGCTACCTGACCATTTTGCACAATTTCAACTTGAATACCAGATTGTGTCAGAATATTTTTCATCAATTGCTGATTCACTTCATTGTCTTCAGCTAACAAAATACTTGTATTTTTAAATTTATAATGTTTGGGTACAGTTTGTGGTTCAAGGTTTGAATTGTTTTGTAATATTTTGGGTATGGCCTTACTTCCACACAATTTTTCAAGTTTATTCATGCGGTGATAGTTTTCAATCCGAGCAAAAACAAGTGGTGGAATATATGGAGAAATAATGAAATCAGAAACACCTTTGGCAAATGCTTTGAGAATATCAACAGATTCATGTGATAATACGATCATAAAAACAGGGATTGCATGCTTTTTAGCAATTTGATAACAGGCCTCATATGGATCTATATATTTAATTTGATTTGAAATAAGAGCAATATCGATTTTTTCATTTTGAATTCCATTTAAGATTTCCTGGTTATTCGTTGCAGGTTGAATAATATATGAATTCTGTTTTAACATCGTGAAAAGAACCTGTTCATCAATCCTTTCAGGATCATATCCATATAATATTTTTATTGAATTATATTTTTGTCTTTTCATTAGATGAACCTTTTTATTCTTAGGAATGCGATGAAAAAAACGTCCCCATTTAAAAATGCTTGACTGTTCAACAATTTAAAATCAAGCATATGCGTACCAAACTTTTCATTTTTGTTTTTGAACCAGGATTACTGAAGAAGATGAATAAGATGAAATAAAAGTGTTTTATTTCATCTTATTCAGTGTAATCCTAGTTCAAAAACAAAATGAACAATTAATAAATGAGGAACTTATTTCAGAGATTTCCTTAGCCCTGAAAGGGAGGAAATATAAGGAATACTCTGAAAATATACGCCCCTTTTTTTGAAATGCGCCCGATGAATACATATAGTATATTGACATATTGATTAAATTTCTGCAACAGATTTAACATTTTTTTCCTTGGCAAAATTGCGGCAATTTTATTCGGAGAAATATTATCCATTGATAAAAAAAAGCATTATCTGAAAACTATGAATGGAGACTAAAAAATATCATGCAAAATATGAAAATTTGAGGATCCAAAACCAAAGATGAAACAAGTGCGTCCTCTAATTCATAGAGATTTTCATGATAAAAAAATAAATGAATTAATTGATTATAATTTATAGATTATCAACATTCTTTTTTATCACCCCCCTTGACAATTCCAAAAAATGCGAAATATTTTTTTCATTTACCTATAAAATAATTCAATGATAATGAGATTAATTCAGTTCCCTTTAAAGAATAGATTTTGGTTTGTTTGAATGACGTAACACGATAATATAAAAGAAATTAGATAAAGAGTCAATAATTCTTACCAACATAACAAATAATTGTAACATTATGAAACAGTCATCCTTAACAGATTGAACGTATTTAACAGTTGCAAGCAAGACTGCATAAATAAAAACAGATGCAAGTAATAAATGCGAATAATCAACAGGATGAGTTGTTTCATCAACAAACAAAAAGAGCGGAGGTAACATCCAGTTATGATAGAAGTCAAAAACCTCACCAAATTTTTTGGTCCTAAAAAAGCGGTAAATGATGTTTCATTTGAGGTAAAAAAAGGTGAAGTGCTCGGATTTTTAGGGCCGAATGGCGCGGGAAAATCAACAACCATGCGCATGATCACAGGTTTTATCACGCCAACGTCGGGAACCGCAATTATTGGAGGCGTTGATATAACCCGGTCACCAATTGATGCCCTTGAAAAGATAGGGTATTTGCCAGAAAATGCACCTGTGTATCCAGAAATGACAGCCCGATCATTTCTGGAATTTTGTGCTGAAGTACGCGGTTTTTCAGGCGCTGAGAAAAACAAAAAAATTGATGAAACCATTGAAAAGTGCTTTTTAAAGGATGTCATCTATCAGCCGGTCAGCACGCTATCCAAGGGTTTCAAACAACGTGTCTGTTTTGCCCAGAGTATTCTTCATGATCCAGAGTATCTGATCATGGATGAACCAACTGATGGCCTTGATCCCAATCAAAAGCATGAAGTGCGATCCATGATTCGGGAAATGGGAATCAACAAGGCAATCATTTTATCCACCCATATCCTTGAGGAAGTGGATGCTGTTTGCACGCGAGCAATGATCATAGCCAATGGCCATGTTGTGGCCAATGACCGGCCTGAACAATTGCGTGCGAAATCGGGTCTTCATGGCGCTGTACGTCTGACACTTCAAAATGCAGCGGCTGACAAGGCTAAAAATTGCTTTGGTGTCTTGCCTGGCGTAAAAGAAATTGAAGTGATTGATGACAAGAAAGATTTATGTTTACGTATCTATCCAGAATCCCTGGGGGTTCCATTGACAGACAAAGTGCTTAAATGCGCCACAGACAACAACTTTCAGATAGAGTCTGTTTATACTGAGCAAGGACGACTTGATGAAGTCTTTCGGATGATTACTGAAGTTGGAGAAGCACGTTCACGATTGGATCGGATCGTTAACAAATGATCCAATATATTTATGAATCATCAAAATATAAAACCAAATAATATTCGAGGTGCATATGCCAAGAACGATTAGAAATACAAAAATTATCATGTTAAGAGAACTGACCGGTTATTTTGGGTCTCCGGTCGCTTATGTATTTATCGTGATTTTTTTAATGCTGATTGGATTTTTTACATTTTCGGTCAGTCATTTTTATGAAGCCGGGCAGGCGGATTTGAGAAGCCATTTTGAATGGTATCCCTGGTTGTTTCTGTTTTTGATTCCATCAGTCGCCATGCGATTATGGGCTGATGAAAAACGCGTGGGGACCATTGAATTAATTATGACATTACCCATTTCACTAACAGAAGTCATTATGGGCAAGTTTTTCGCTGCCTGGATATTTATTGGAATTGCTCAGATTCTAACATTCCCGCTAGTTCTGAGTACCATGTATCTAGGTAATCCGGATTATGGTACTATTTTTTGTGCGTATGTGGGAAGTTTTCTCATGGGCGGCGCATATTTAAGTGTTGGCAGTATGACATCAGCTATCACGCGGAGTCAGGTGGTCAGTTTTATCCTGGCAGTTGTGGCCTGTTTGTTTATGGTACTTTCCGGGTGGCCGCCTGTCACTGAAGCCTTAATTGGATGGGCACCGACATGGTTAGTCAATCTGGTCGCTTCATTTAGTTTTATGACACATTATCAATCAATTCAGCGCGGTGTACTGGATATTCGCGATATTTTTTACTATTTATCGTTTATGTTTTTTATGCTCTATACCAATGGGGTTATTCTGTTGTCACGAAAATCCTGATTTTTTTAAACTTAATAAAATTTTTTTTAATGAGGTGAATATAAAATGAGTGAACAAAAAAATACCCGGATAAAAGAAACACTTTTTTCAACAGCCGGTATATCAATCATGCTGGCGGTTATAATTTTGCTAAATGTGATTGTATCGTATGCCAGTTTCCGATGGGATCTAACTGAGGATAAAATGTATTCCCTTTCCCAGGGAACTATCAATATTCTGGGAAATATTTCTGAAGATGTTACAATCAAAGTTTTTTACAGCAAGAGCCTTCCAAATATTCCGGTCAATATTAAACAGTTTGCCAAACGTGCCATTGAATTTCTGGATGAATACGTGCAGCACAGCAATGGAAAAGTGGTCATGGAAATGTATGATCCAAAAGTTGATTCTGATGAAGAAGAATGGGCCATGAAATATGGGCTTCAAGGTATGAACATGCCCACAGGTGAAAAACTGTTTTTTGGTGTTGTCATTATGGCTGTGGATCAGGAAGAAAGTATTCCTTTTCTGGATCCTTCACGAGAAACTTTATTGGAATACGATATCACCCGAATTATCTATCGGGTACAAAATTCAACCAAACAGAAGGTTGGCATTATTTCAGGTTTACCGGTTTTTGGTAATCCACAGATGCCTATGCCCGGGCAGCCGCCACAGGGGGATCAATCACCCTGGTTGTTTATCGATGAGCTGAAAAAAACCTACAAGGTTGAAGAAATTGCCTTGAGTGCCAAAACCATTGAGAAAGATATTGATTTGCTGATCATTTTGCATCCAAAAGGACTCAGTGATGCAATTCAATATGCGATTGATCAATTTGTTTTGTCAGGCAAAAATGCTATTGTATATGTTGATCCCATGTGTCATTCGGATCAGACACCTTCACAAAATCAATACATGCGAAATAACAGTTCCAATCTAGACAAATTGTTTAAGGCATGGGGCATTGAAATGGAAGAACGTAAAGTTTTGGCTGACATGTTTCTCCCCACGCGTGTCCGCACGCAAAATAACAATGTTGAATCCAACCCTGTGTGGATTTCAGCAAAAACTGAAAGTTTCAGCTCTGAAAATGTAATCACTTCCAATCTGGAAAGCTTACTTTTTCCTGCATGCGGGGCGATTAAAAAACGTGTAAATGGAACATCAGAGGTCGAAGGACTGGTTGTCTCCAGCCGAAAAGCCAATCTGATTGATTCTTTCAAAGCAAATTTTGGAGCCGAGGGCATTCGTCGTGATTTTCAAGCTGCTGCTGAACCATTCAATATTGTCGCTCAGGTGACTGGCAAGTTTAAAACTGCTTTTGTTGCAGGACCGCCCAAAGGTGATGACGATAAACCTGTTGCTGAAAAGGACAAACAAATTAAAGAAGCTGAGGAAGATGCTACCATTATTGTTGTTGCAGATGCCGATATGTTGAATGACTCTTACTATGTGCAACGACAAAACTTTTTAGGTTTTCAGATGACCAATATGTTCAATGACAATCTGAACTTCTTGCTAAATTCACTGGAAATGCTTTCAGGCAGTGATGATCTGATAGGTATCCGATCGCGCGGCAAGTTTCAACGACCATTTACGAAAGTTCAAGAACTTGAGCGGGTTGCACAGGAACGATGGCAATCCAAAGAGCAGGAATTGGTGCGAGAGCTAGAACAAACCAATCGTCGGGTCCAGGAATTACAACAAAAGAAAGACCCTTCTCAAAAAATGCTGATTTCACCTGAGCAGGAACGAGAAATTGCCAAGTTCAAAGCTCAAAAAATTAAAGTGAGTAAAGAACTTAAGCGTGTTCGAAGAAATTTACGTGCAGATATCGAAAGCCTGGGCATGAATATTAAGATTATCAATATCTTTTTAATGCCGCTTTTGGTATCTATTGGTGGAATTCTTTTCGCCATTTATCGTCAGAAAAAAGCATACAAAAATAAGGGATAAAGGCCACTGTTTCTTGCAAACAGATTTCTATTAACCATATTTCATGATTCAAGAGGTATAACTTATGAAACCGAAATCAATGCTTTTCCTGGTTATTATTTTAGGAATTTTAATCGGTGTCAGCTTTATAATTAAAAAGATGCAAACCCCTTCGGTTTCCAAAGAATCCCGAATGGGAGGGGATTTGCTTGAAAACTTTCCGGTCAATGATATTGCATCAGTAACGATCCAAAGTGAGGAAGGCACTGTCCAACTCGGTAAAGTTGACGATAAATGGGTCGTAAAGAGTCGTTACAATTATCCAGTTGATTTTAAAAAATTGATTGATTTTGTCAAAAAATGGAAAGATGCCAAAATTGGTCGTTCTTTCAAAGCATCTGGTGCATCACTTGCACGCATGCAGCTACTGCCCCCAGATAGCACTGATGCCAAAGATGAAGAAAAAGGGATCTCGGTATCTTTGAAAAAAGACGATGATTCAGTTATTGCCAATATTATTACCGGTAAGGTGCGTGAAAATGAGCAGCGATCATCCGGCGGGCAATATGTCCGAATCAATGACGCTGAAACAGTTTATCTGACAGATCAAAACTTCAAATATATGACCAAAGATTCTAAGGGTTGGCTTGATAAGGATCTTCTCGATATCAAGGCAGATGATATCCGAAAAGTTGTTTTTACAAGCTGGGAAAATAAAATGATTTATACCATTCAGCGTGAGAAAAAAGGTGACGATGCCAAACTGATTAATGTGCCTGAAGGACGTAAACCCAAAAAGAATGAGATTGATTCTGTTATGCGTGGATTGAGTTCTCTTCGTATCGAAGATATTGAGAATCCATCGGAAACGCAAACCGATAAGTCCAAAGTAGATAAATTGACATTTCACCTTTTCAATGGCAAATTCTATACATTATATCCAGAGAAAAAATTTAAGAATAACGAGGATGTTTACTGCCTGCGACTGGAAGTGGCTTTTGAGAAGCCTCCTGAGCCTGAGCCAAAGGAAGAGCCAAAAGAAGAAACACCTGCTGAAATCACACCTGTACCTGAAGAAAATGCTGATGCAGACACAGAGAAAAAAGATGCTGATAAAGATAAAAAGGATGAAAAAACACCTGAAGAGTTGGCCTTTGAAGCCGAGTCTGATAACAAAGAAATGTCTGGATGGACATATATTTTAGCCAAATGGAAATATGAAAATTTTATTTCCAATATTGAAGAACTGCTTGAGGAAGTAGAGAAAAAAGAAGAAGATAAAGATAAGAAATAATCCTTTTGGCGTTTGGTTACACCTGTTCATTTTATTTATTACTCGATGTTTAAGATAAGCTACGCTGCTCGATCCCACGCTCTGCGTGGGATCGAGTTCCGGGGCGCTAGTTTGTATTATCGTTTAGCTTTGGTTTTCAAAACGCATGATGTGGGTGTCCATGTTAGTCAGTGATTAGTCCGCCTGAATAGGCATTTCTCTTCCGTATTTTTGGCCGAAATAGCTTTCATTTTTGTCTGTTTTTTTCTTACTTTTACTACTCATGATTTACTAATTTATGCATACTAATGGTTGATCTGTCATGGGGCTATAATTATGTTTCC
>Ga0272440_1001260_pt1 | contig 21068 bp, 19 predicted proteins | sample SSMMMBAug17_FD_192440 | JGI IMG/M metagenome (GOLD analysis project Ga0272440, IMG submission 192440) | Marine sediment archaeal communities from Little Sippewissett salt marsh, Falmouth, MA, United States - SSM-MMB-Aug17 | ecosystem: Environmental > Aquatic > Marine > Wetlands > Sediment ...
AGGATATTGAACAGCTGTTTGAGAAGCATGGAGAAGTCCATTCGGTAAAATTTATTAATGACCGAATATCCGGAAAATTCAGAGGTTTCGGCTTCGTTGAAATGGATGAGGATGCCGCTGATAAAGCTATCGATAGCTTAGATGGCTTTGAGTTGGAAGGACGCAATTTAAAAATTAATGAAGCAAAAGGACGAAAACCACTCCGCAATAATGATCGCGGTGGCGGTGGTGGCGGCGGTGGTTATAACCGGAACCAACGTTCTTATAATAGCAATAACAGACGTTCCTATGGGGATAGACGTTATTAATTTTACTTAATTGATTCATTCATTTGAGCCCCAACATATTTGAAAGCAATTAAACCCGCTTGAAACGATTTCAAGCGGGTTTTTTTTTGCTCGTTTTTTTCAATATCATTCAATGATGGAAAGCGAAATGCAAGACTGTCAAATGATTCTTGACTTGTAACAGATTCTATTATATGAAAAACGTAAAACTGACTGCAAAGGAGTATTCATGAAAATAAAAAATTTTGTATCCTGGAATGTCAATGGTATACGCGCTGCAGAAAAAAAGGGTTTTGTTGAAACAATCAAGGACCTGAATCCGGACATCATTGGATTACAAGAAACCAAAGCCCAGGAAAATCAATTATCACAAGAACTATTAAATATTGATGGCTATCAGTCATTTTGGAACAGTGCAGAAAAAAAAGGATACTCTGGTGTCGCGGTATATACCAAGGAAACCCCTTTATCAGTATTCAAAGGTATAGAGAGCCCTGAACATGACAATGAAGGCCGTGCAATTACCCTTGAATATCAGGATTATTTTTTAGTGAATTTGTATTTTCCCAATGCACAAGACAAACTGAAACGCATTGACTATAAAATTCAATTTAATAATGCCTTGCTGACTTATGCCAATCAATTAAGAAAGAAAAAAACAGTCATTCTCTGTGGAGATTTTAACGTTGCCCATAAACCCATAGATTTGGCCAATCCAAAAAGAAATGAAAACAATGCAGGATACTCCCCACAAGAAAGGGCCTGGTTCACTCAATTTATTGATTCGGGTTATGTTGATACATTTAGAGCATTTAATGACCAGCCCAATCAATACACCTGGTGGAGCTATCGCTTCAATGCACGGGCAAAGAATATTGGGTGGCGTATTGACTATTTTTGTGTAGACAGTAAAAGTCTTGGACGAATAAAAGATGCCAGTATTTATCCCAAAATTATGGGTTCAGATCATTGTCCAGTGGGAATTCAATTTGAATGTGAATGAAAATTCATGATAATCAAACTGTGAATGCGAATGATTAAAATTACGATATCTGAGGCAAAAAAATATTCTTTCAAACATTTGGTATTGGATTTGAATGGTACATTAAGTTGTGATGGCCATCTTATTCCAGGTGTTGAAGAGCAATTGGCGACATTGTCTGGCAATATAAACGTTCATGTTCTGACAGCAGATACCTTTGGACAAGGGGTGGCACAAACAAAGAATATCAATTGCGTGACCCACATATTGAAAACATCGGATCAATCCCTTGAAAAACAGAACTATGTTACACGCCTGGATGCATCAACATGTGTGTGTATTGGCAATGGATATAATGATCATTTGATGGTCAAAGCGGCTGAAGTCGGCATAGTGGTGAACCAATGCGAAGGACTCGCTGTTCAAACCTTATTTAATGCTGATATCGTTTGTCCAGATATCAAAACTGCACTGAGCTTATTGATCTTTCCAAAAAGATTGATCGCTACGCTCAGAAATTAATCTTATGAATGAAACAATAACACCTCATTCAACCTTTGGTGTTGCCCTGGGAAGTGGATCTGCACGTGGATTTGCTCATATTGGTGTGCTGAAAGCGCTTCAAGAAATGAACATTTACCCTCAGATTATCAGCGGTTGTTCGATTGGCGCATTTGTTGGCGGCGCATATATTTCCAACCATCTGGAATCTCTTGAAAAGTGGGTCTGTCAACTGAACTTAAAAGATGTTTTAAGCTTTTTTGATGTTAGCTTTTCTGGAGGGGGCATCATTGTCGGCGATCGTTTCAGTCGTTTTATGGCTGATTATCTGGGTGAAAAAAACATTCAGGATTTTGATATTCGATTTGGCGCTGTTTCCACTGAGCTGACCACAGGTCGAGAAGTATGGTTTCAGGAAGGTCTTCTACATGATGCTGTACGAGCATCCATGTCTTTGCCAGGACTATTTGCGCCAATCAAAATGGGCGATCAAATGTTGGCGGATGGCGGGATTGTCAACCCTGTCCCTGTATCAATCTGTCGAGCCATGGGTGCCCGGACTGTTTTGGCTGTCAACCTGAATAACGATGTCATTGGAAAACATTTTGGAAATAAACCCAAAAGCATTCCAATAAAGTGGTCTGCTGATATTATTGAATCAGAAGAGCATGAACCCCAAAACCATTTGAAGCAACGATTGATAAAAGGCCTAAAGCAAAGTATGAATGCTGTATTTCCGAATCGAAATGAGCACAAGTCCAAAGCACCGAATATGTTCGATATTCTGGCAAGCTCGGTCAATATTATGCAGGATCGCATTACACGCAGCCGGATGGCGATTGATCCACCGAATATTTTGTTGGAACCTTGTTTGAGTCATGTGGGGTGGCTGGAATATTATCGGGCTGCTGAATGTATTCAAGAGGGATATAATTGCGTTGTGAAAGTACGAAATGAGATTGAAGAATCCTTATCACTGTAAAATCTTATTGAAAGTCTCCATGATATTCCCATTTTTGTTCTTTCATTCGCATGAATTATGTTGTAAAAATAGAACGTTCATATCATCAATTTTTTGAAATGGATATTTCAATGCTAAAAGAATTACGCATCAGAAATTTTGCAATTATTGAAAAACTCAATATACAGTTTTTAAGTGGCTTGACTGTGTTAAGCGGTGAAACCGGCGCAGGAAAATCGATCATAATTAATGCGTTAAATTTGTTACTGGGCCACCGTGCAACAGAGAAATATATTCGAACAGGAATGGATGTTGCCGAAGTTGAAGGATATTTTGATATTAATGACCACCCCCGAATCAAAGCATTGATGAAACAAAATGACTTTGACCCCAATGATGGGCTTTTGATCAGACGTCATATTTCACGCAAAGAACGTCACAAAATATATATCAATGATCGTCAATCCACCATCCAACTTTTATCCCAACTCACTGCAAACCTGGTCAATATTTCCGGACAACATGCCCATCAACGTTTGTTAAATGAAGATGAACATCTATATTTACTTGATACATTCGCGAAAATCGTACCTTTGCGTAATGAGGTTTACCAGTCCTACCATCAATTACTTCCCGCCATCGCGCAACATGATTCATTGTTGAAGCAACAATCCCGACAGTCAGAGCACCTGGAGCTAATTAAGTTTCAAGCCAAAGAAATCTCTGACGCAGCCATTGAGAAAAATGAAGATGAATTATTAGAAAACGAACATATGCGCTTGCAACATGCTGAAACCATATATCAAAAAATCAGTGAGAGCATTGATCAGCTTTATGACTCTGAAGGGGCTGTTTATGAAATCCTTACCAAAACAAATAAAACCATAGAACAGGTTTCCACACTGGACAAAAACCTGGCAACGTCATGTGAGCGTATCATGGAGGCCAGTGTATTAATTGATGATATTACATCTGAATTGCGTCATTACCTGGATAATATTCATGTTGATAACCAACGTTTACAGGATGTTGAAGATCGAATTTACTTGCTCAATCAACTGAAACGAAAATATGGCGGTTCTCTTGGATCGATTGAAGCGCATTATCAAAAAATTCAATCGGAATTGAATGGACTTGACACCATTGACGATCAAATTAAAAAGGCAGAAAATGATGTTAAAACTGGGCATGAACGATTGAAAAATGCCACATATAAGCTGTCTGCAAAGCGAAAAGAATGTGCAAGCATTTTGTCAGCAGCTGTAGAAAAAGAATTGCATCAACTCAAAATGAATAACACGCGATTTCAAGTAAAAGTGACTGAACGAAAAAAGGATGAACATACGCATCAGGCATTAACTGATGGCGACTGTCTATTTACTGAATCAGGAATGGATCAATCGCATTTTCTAATTGCGCCCAATGTGGGTGAGGCGATGAAACCCCTTGCAGCAATTGCATCAGGTGGTGAATTGTCGCGTGTTGTGCTGGCACTGAAAGCCATTCTTGCAGGAACCGAATCTGTATCAACTGTCATATTTGATGAAGTTGATGCCGGCATTGGTGGCGGAGTTGCTGAAATGGTTGGCCAAAAAATGCAGGCGTTGAGTCATCATCATCAAATAATCTGCATTACGCACTTGCCGCAAATTGCCAAATATGGACAACATCATTTCCAAATTGCCAAACATGTAGATAATGACAGAACCCATACAGTTATTCGCCCAATTCATATGGATGAACGTATTGATGAAATCGCCAGAATGCTAGGCGGCGAAACCATTACAGAAAAAACCCTAGCCCATGCCCGGGAATTATTGGCAGATACAATATTAAATACAGAAAAGTCCAAAGGATAACCGCTTCTTCATGATTGCTCCAACGATACAAACATCAGAAAAAATCTATTTTGAGACACTCGGGTGCCCCAAAAATGAAGTCGATACCAGCTACATGCAAGGCACGTTAAATGCGAATCATACGATAGTAGATCAACCAGATCTTGCCAGCGTGATTATTGTAAATACCTGTAGCTTTATTGAAGCCGCAGCGCAGGAATCTATCGAACGTATACTGACGCTGTCTGAATATAAGCAAGATGGAAATTGCCAGATACTCATTGTAATCGGCTGCCTGGTTGAACGGTATGCAGCAGAAATTCAACAGGCGTTACCTGAAGTTGACACTTTTCTTGGTACAGGTGCCATGGATCAGGTTCAAACATTCATTTATCAACATCGAAACGCACCTTATATATCAACACCACCACCTCAAAATTCATATTTCTTTAGACAACAGGCGCCCAGATGGCTATCACAAAATACAAAAACAGCATATATTCAAATTGCTGAAGGATGTCGCTATCATTGTACATATTGTATCATTCCACAATTACGCGGCCCTTATCGAAGTATACCAGAAAAACGCATCCTTGATGAATTGGACCTCTGCCTGGATGCTGGCATGAAAGAGATTATCCTTGTTGCTCAGGATACTGGCGCATATGGAACCGATACTTCGGAGCGTGGCTCATTGGCTGCGCTTTTGACACAAATGGCTGAGCGAGTTGAATTATCAAACCAAAATATATGGATTCGCACATTGTATATGAATCCGCAACATATTGATACCCCACTCATTCATACCATAAACACGTTTCAATGTATTTGCCCTTACATTGATATGCCCATTCAGCATGCGAGTGATGAGATTCTCAAAAAAATGAACCGGCCTTACAAAAAAAACGATTTACTGCACCTGATTGAAAAAATTCGGTCAGAAAATCCGGATATCACGCTCCGAACCAGCTTACTGGTTGGATTTCCTGGCGAAACAGAAAAACATTTTCAGGAACTGATGGATTTCATCGTGGAGGTTCAATTTGACCACCTTGGTGTTTTTGAGTATTCTGATGCTGATGACCTGGTATCCCATCAATTTGAAAATCATGTCGATGAAACAGAAAAGGAAGAACGATGTCATGCAATCATGACATGCCAGGCAGAAATATCGTATCAACGTCAACAGCGATTTGTAGGAAAAGAGCTGAATGTGCTGACTGAAGAATTATCGGGCGATGATCCCCCTTTGCGAGAAGGACGCACTGTTTTTCAAGCACCTGAGATTGATGGTATCACGCTGGTGGCTGGAGAAAATATTGCAACAGGAAAAATATATCCGGTTAGAATTACGCAGGCCTTTCATTATGATCTTTTGGGAGAGGTATTGTGAAAAAGCAGATAAAGAAAAAAATTATGTCAGCGGTTGCAAACGATTTAGATCGTATTGAAACCTATCTACAACGCAACCTGGACCCATACATGGAATTGGTTCAGGCCATTGCAGGACATATTTTATTTAGCGGCGGAAAACGGCTACGTCCATTATTGATGATTTTATGCGCACGAATGTGCGGATATAACCAAGAAAATATATTTCATTTTTCCACCATGTTTGAATATTTGCATGTTGCAACATTATTACATGATGATGTCATTGATTCAGCGGAAATGCGTCGAGGAAAAAAATCGGCGCATCTTGTCTTTGGTGCAGCAGAGGCCGTGTTGACTGGCGACTATCTTCTTGCCAAATCTTTATCCATTGCAGGTGAAACAGGTAAAATGGCAATCATTCAACTGGCAGCAAGGATAACATCAGAAATGGCGCAAGGAGAGTTACTTCAAATGAAAAACCAGCGAAATCCACATCTGACAAAAGAGGAATATTTTAAAATTGTTCACTCCAAAACAGCTGTAATGATGCAGGCTGCATGTGAATCCGGGGCAATTCTTGCGGAGGCCTCACAAGATGTGATTGAATCAATGTCCAATTATGGAAAAAACATGGGCATTGCATTTCAAATTGCAGATGATATACTGGATTATACAGCAGAAACGAAAATTCTTGGAAAAAAAGTAGGAGCTGATTTAAGGGAAGGCAAGATCACACTTCCGATACTCTATACACTGGAAAAGGCCAGTCCATCCGAACGTGTATTTATCGAAAATGTAATTCAGGATACTCATTTTTCACATTCTGACTTTGAAAAGCTGGTTGGCATTATGGAAAAAATGGGCAGTATTTTATTTTGTTTGGACCAGGCGCAAGCCTATGTTGAAAAAGCACGTGCATCGCTTGTAGATATTCCTGAAACGACTGAGCATCAAATTTTACTTGATATTGCTGATTTTGTTGTGGCGCGAGATAGTTAGGAAAGTTCCTCATTATTAAAATATTTGTTGATTCGTTTCTGAACCATGATTACACTGAAGAAGATGAAAAAATGAAATAAAGACATTTCCAGACATAGGTTTGATTCCGGTTATTGTTTGGAGGGCGAACATAAGATTCGCACTTACATTGGTTTTGCTCACAGGCCTTGTTTCGGTTTGACCTGCAATTTTGGTTTCACTCAAATGATTATCAGAGCTTTCTTAGGTACGCAAATATATTAAAGGGATGATCGAATTTAGAGTCATAACAATAAGCATTTATCGGCATCCTTCATATGGGAAAAAATTAATTAACACTTTAACCGAAATCATGATTGATAAGAAATCTGTAGAGTCGATCATAAAGGAGAAAAAATGAAAAAAAAATATCTATACATGTGTATATGTTTCATTCTAATGATCACATACGCATCAAATGCAAGCGCAAAAAAATTGAAAGGATTGATCCACCTTAATACAGTAGGCACTGGAATGATTGAGGAAGACAATGTCGATAAGGCCCGAGAAAAGGCAATCAAAAGTGCTTTGGCGAGAGCAGTTGAAGCCACTGTGGGTAAAATTTTGCCGCCAAAATTGATTATTTCTAATTTTCAACTGCTTAATGATCGAATTTACAATCCAGTTCAAAAATTTGTCAACAAATTTCGCGTATTGGCCGAGGCGCAATCCAATGAATATTATCGCGTTTTTGTAAAAAGTACCATATCTGTTGACACGATTCGAAGTAATCTTAAAGAAATTGGTGTTAAGGCCAAAAAGAAATCTTTTCCCAGTATATTGATGTTTATCACCGAACAAAATATTCACCAGGAGCCCTACCAATGGTGGCGAATTAAACCATTGGCGCCAAAATTTAATCCTGCGGCGTCAGAACTGAACAACATTCTTAAGCAAAAAAAATATAAAATAATCGACCCCGCGAAATGGGTCAGAAAACTATGGGCGCTTTCGGAATTCCAGCAGGATAACCTGGAAACGACTGATGCCATCCAATTTTCAAAATCAATCAATGCACAGATTGTTTTAATTGGTAATGTGAAAGCCTTTCCATCAGTGGGTGTGTTTGGCTCAGGCATGGCATCCATTGATGCTGAAATCCAATTGCAAGCGTATCAACCTCAAACTGGCATGTTGATTGCCGAAACCATCCAAACCGCAAGAGCAGTTAAGGATAACGAAATCATCAGTGCAAAAGAAGCCATCTCCAAAGCGGCAAAACAGGCTGCTGATACGTTAACAAAACAGATTGAAGCAGGACTTAAAAAAGCGGCAATCAATGCGGCCCAGGTAGAACTATTGGTGAGCGGCACCAAGAAGTTGGCTTATTTTGTTTCCTTTAGGAAAGTTTTAGCCAAAGATGTTCAGGGTGTATCGGCCATTCATTTAAAAGAATTAAAAACCAATGATGCCAAAATCATTGTTGACTTTGCTGAAGGTGCAGAAGTTCTAGCTAAACGGCTGATGATGCAATCTTTTGATAATTTTGGATTGAATATGCAGCAGGTATCTTCAGGTAAAATTGTATTGAATTTGGTTTCCAAAGAAGAACTTAAAAAAATTCGTTCCAGAGATACAACAGAACAGGCTGAATAGAGAGTAAATAATCATGCAAACATTAATCAGATACAATAAATCATCGAATCCTTGAGGAAACACTTACATATGTCAATTCCCAATATTTTAACAGTCATTCGCATTTTGTTGACACCCATTTTTGTGATTGCAATTATCAAAAAGGCATATATTCTTTCTTTGCTGATTTTTGCCATTGCCGCAATAACTGATGCCCTTGATGGACTGATTGCCCGATATCTCAATCAACGCACTGAACTGGGCGCTCAGTTGGATCCAATCGCAGACAAATTACTGCTATCATCTTCATATATTTGTCTGGCTGTGACGCATCAGATTCCGAACTGGCTGACTGTTATTGTCATCAGTCGAGATGTCATTATTTTGATGGGGATCACCATCTGTTATATCAGCAATGGTCATGTTCCAATTAATCCCAGCTTTGTCAGCAAGGCGACAACATTATTTCAACTTCTCACAATTACCATTGCGTTGTTTAATGAATATTATTCCCTCACGATTATTTTGAATTTATTCTGCTGGACCACTGCAATATTGACAATCATCTCTGGACTCCACTATGTTGTTATTGGAATGAAACTATTGCATGAGGAATCAAACCATGAAAACGTCAAACCATAATTCTCTTGACCATATGGATATCAATGCCATATTAGAAAGTCGTGCAAAAAAACTGGCGCAATTGCCTAAGAATGAAAAAGATGCAGATGATATTTTTCATGCATTGACATTTATGATTGGTGAAGAACGTTATGCTGTAGATATTAAGCGTGTCAGAGAAGTGCATCCTTTAAATAGAATCTCTCGGGTACCATGCACGCCAGAATTTGTCATTGGTGCTGTAAATATCAGGGGCCATATTTACTCTGTCGTTGATATTGTTCGATTCATGGGGCTTTCAAGTAGCAAGCTACCAGAATCAGTTTATATTCTTTTAGTTCAGGGAAATCTATCCCATGAAAAGGAACCTCTTGAAACTTGCATTATTTCTCACAATGTTCCACAGGTTATTCGAATTGCCTTAAACGATATTCAACCGCCATCAACCACCATTTCTGGAGAATCTCAAATGTATATTCGCGGTGTGTTAGATGATATGACAATCATTCTTGATTTAGAACGTATCCTGGATGATCCTAAATTAATTGTTGATGAGGAATCCATGTAATTAACTTGAATCCAATGAACAATAAGGATTAAAAAATGGATAACATGATAAAAAAAGCGGCAAAGGATATATTAAGTGCCAAAAAAGTTGCCGCCTTAACCGGTGCCGGCATTTCTGTTGAAAGTGGCATTCCGCCTTTTCGTGGCAAGGGTGGATTATGGGAATCTTTTGACCCAATGGAATATGCCCATATTGATGCATTCCTCAATTATCCTGAAAAAGTATGGAACGTTTTGTTAAAGGGCATGAAGGATATTATGGATCGTGCAACACCCAACGATGCCCATCTTGGTTTGGCACAATTGGAAAAATTGGGTTTCCTTCAAACTGTGATTACGCAAAACGTTGATGGTTTACATCAAATGGCTGGAAATACCGATGTTATTGAGTTTCATGGCACTTTTGCCAGAAATTACTGCATGGATTGTCAGAAGAACTATTTCATGTCTGAAATCGTTCTGAACCAGCTCCCTCCAAAATGCTCTTGCGGCGGTATTCTTCGACCAGACTGCGTTTTTTTTGGAGAACAAATACCACATGATCATATATCGAGATCATTCGAAATTGCACAAAATTGCGATATCATGCTGGTCATTGGTACATCAGCAATCGTACATCCAGCCGCAATGATTCCAGATAGAGCGCGTCAATATGGAGCGAAAGTCATTGAAGTGAACCCTGAAACGACGCCTTTAACAGGGCGGATAAGTTCTTATATTCTCAAAGGGCCGGCTGGAAAAATGATGCGCCAACTGATCAATGAAATAAAAATGACTTTAGGAGAAAACAAAAAATAAATGACGAATGATATTAATAAAGCAGCTGATATTCTGAATCAACGAGGAAACTCCTTGTTTATGGCATGTCAACTGAATGAATTTTTTGCTTATTTGTACTCAGGGGGGATCTGTCCTAAATCAATCCTGGAAAACGCTCAACATTCTTTTCCAAACTATGACACCGATCTGTGCCTGAAAAAAAATGGGTGTTGGGATGCCCACATTTTTCATCTAATTGATTATGCTGAATTGTTCTATCGAAAAGCCATGCATACACCCAATCCATTGGGTCCGATTCTTTTACATATCAAACCGGATTTATTGAAGAATGCCCATGAAGTATCCATGACCAGCGTTTCAGCCCGAAATGATCAATTCGTTCCTGAAACACATTTGCAACCAATTACGCCTGATGCAATAAATGTTTGTTTTCAATATGCATCGAATGTTTCATTTCCAGAAAAAACCTTGCTAAAAGATAATCTAGTTGATAGAAACAAGATGACCGGTATTCTTCCTGAGATTATTTGCCGATTTGATCCGGAAATTATTCCATTTTCTCAGGTTTCCCTGGTGACTGTGGATCATTATGTTGTCAATAATCGTCAGTTTCAAAGCTGGATTGATGAAATAAAAGTTCGCGCAGGTCAAACATTCCCACTGATGAGACGTTATTGTCCATCAAGCACAGCAATCCATATCGCAATGGAATTGGGAAAAATGCTGATCTCAGGCAGTATTACCATTGATGATATCTGTCAATCTGCAGATGATCGTTTGCGCGAATGGGGTGAAGGACTGGGCAGCGCAGATATTTTCCAGACTTTTGTAAAGCATCTTAGAGCAGATAGCCTTTTACCCTTATCTCAGGGAAAAATTTCTGCTGATGCAATCGATCATTTGACAGAATGGGAACAACAAAGAAATGTTGCTTTAGATAATTTATCTGAAAAAGATGCGCACAAAATTTTAACTGAATTGGCCAAAAAAGATCCAACAATTGCAAGACGAGTCAGCACACTGTTAAAGTAAAACAATGATGCAGTTATCGAAATTATTTGTTTTGGATGAAATGTGCCAACATCCTCTGGTACAAATGATCTCTAAACAATACGCGCACATTCCAGTTGAATTGGTTTGCGATTCACAAAAAGTTTTTGAATCGGTATTATCAAACAAAGATCCCATTGAAGCCGGAAAAAAAATTCTTTATTTGACAAAGAATCAAGGGGCATTTATTCGAAAATGCCCTGGCACAAAAGATTATATTTGCTGTGGTTATCAAATCATTCATATTGGTACTTTTTGCACAATGGATTGCTCTTATTGTATTCTTCAGTCTTATTTTCATCCACCAGTTTTACAATTATTTGTCAATACCAATGATCTTTTTAATGATTTAAATCACATCACTGTGAATAGAACTCAAGGTTTGCAACGTCTAGGCACGGGTGAATATACAGACAGCCTGATTTGGAATGAAATCTGTGATATTTCTCAACAACTCGTACATTTCTTTTCAAATCAAGATCATTCTGTGTTGGAATTAAAAAGTAAAACCACTCAAATTGATGCAATATTACCACTGACTCATAATCGGAAAACAATAATGGCATGGTCGTTGAATACACCGGAAATGATTCAGATGCAAGAATACAGAACAACCACACTGAAAGCGCGGTTGAAATCTGCGGCAATATGCGAATCATATGGTTTTCCTTTGGCTTTTCATTTTGATCCAATTATTTTATACAATGGATGTGAAGCAGCATATGAATCTGTCATTGATGCCATTTTTTCTTATGTTTCGGCAAATAATATTGTCTGGATTAGCCTGGGAACATTTCGTTTTATGCCAGCGTTAAAAAGCATTATTCAGACACGATTTCATCATTCTAAGATAATTTATGGTGAACTTTTTTCCGGGAAGGACGACAAATATAGATATTTTAAACCCTTGCGATTGAAACTGTATCATCGCCTGGTCGATAGAATAAAAAAACATGCCCCTGATGTCTTTGTGTATTTTTGCATGGAAGATGAGGCAATCTGGCAGAAAACCCTTAATTTTGTTCCAGATGACCATGGCGGGCTTTCTCATTTATTGGATCTACAGGCTGAAAAAATTTGCAGGATAAAAGCGATAAAAACAAATCCATTGGAGACGAACAGGTGAAAAACAAACCCTCTCTATTGATACCGGGCATTATGACACTGGTTTGTATGATGCTTCTGGTATTTAATCAATTATATGTGCAGAACCTGTTTATGAAAGCAATTGAAGCGTTTATCATGGAAGTACCTACCGATGAAACACTTGTAAAAGCATCTGATCTTTTCCTAAAAAAAATGCATATCTCATTTTTTATGTGCATGGGCATCATTACAATTTTACTACTGACAGTTCTGTGGACATTTCGACGTTTGATGATCAGCTTTGGTCACGAAATTTTGGATAACCAAAAGCATTCCACACAACAATTGAGTGAAAATCAAAGGCTTGAGGAAGCCAACCGGAATATGTTGGATAGCATCAAGTATGCAAAGCTGATCCAATCCTCTTTACTCCCAGATGAAGAAATTATTAATGAATTTATCCCCCATAATTTTATTATCTGGCAACCGCGCGATCTTGTAGGCGGAGATATTTTTTATTTTTATCCCATTGTTAAAAACTTGACTGCCCATGAAGATGGTCTGTTAACCCTTGAAGATGGCATGATTATTATTATTGTTGACTGCACCGGTCATGGTGTGCCAGGTGCGTTTATGACCATGATTGCGTCATCCGGAATTCGTCGAATTATTCGGGATGAAGGCTGTGTGAATCCATCAGAAATACTCACGCGCCTGAACATGGTGGTCAAAAGAACGTTGTATCAGAACGTTTCAAATTCTAACTCTGATGATGGCATGGATGTTGGGGTATGTTTTCTGAAACCCCAAGAAAATCAATTAATCTTTGCTGGCGCCAGAATTCCCTTGCTGATTGTCAAAGATCAGACCATTGAAATGGTAAAAGGAGATCGTTGCAGTATCGGTTACAGAAAAACCGATCCTGATTTCGAATTTACGAACCATACGATTGATCTTGAAGCCAATATGTCATTGTACTTATATACAGATGGTGTTGTAGACCAAACAGGTGGGCAAAAAGGCTTTCCATTTGGTAATAGACGACTGAAAGAATTGCTGGTCAAATATAGCGATCTTCCCATGAATGAACAAAAAAAAATGATTATGGCTGATTTAGAAGCCTATCGGGGAAAAAAAGCTCGGTTGGATGATTTAACGATGGTTGGCTTTATGGTCAAAAATTTGCGGTAGAGGCCACCTCCAATGGTATTTGTCGTTTAAAAATGGATTGTGCAATTTTTTCAAAAAAAGGTGTGATATCAGATACAAAAAACTGGCAATTCCCCGGTTTGTCTTTTTCCGAAACAATATTGTGTTCATCAAAGTATAAAAGAAGCTGTTGCGCCACTTCCTGAGCCGAATCAATCACCCTGACACGCCGGCCAATTTTTTTCTGAATTATTGATTTTAAAATAGGGTAATGGGTACAGGCCAAAATCAACGTATCAATTTGACGCACTTTTAATGGATGTAAGTATTTTTTTACAATCATGCGGGTTTCGGGTTTATCGATCCAGCCTTCCTCTACAAGAGGCACCAACAAGGGACAAGGCACTGCATAAACCTTGATATCAGGGCGATCTTTTGATATTTTATCTGTATATACATTGCTATTGATTGTTGCCCGTGTGCCGATAATTCCAACTCGACGTGTTTTCTGAAAAGATGCCACCATTGATGCTGCAGGCGTGATTACCTCAAAGATTGGAAGGTCATACTTTTGACGAAGAACTTCTGTTGCAACACTTGCTGCAGTGTTACATGCCATAACAATTAATTCTGCCCCTTTTTTTATCAGTAGTTCAGTGTTTTCACAGGCATATTGGATAACAGTCTCCCGACTTTTACTGCCATAAGGCGTTCGGGCGGTATCACCAAAATATATCATATCATAACCCGGCAAGGCGTGAACGATGGCGCGTGCCACAGTCAATCCCCCCAGTCCTGAGTCAAAAATTCCAATTTTCATTCAATATTTGCCATTTTTGTTTTAATTGTTTGTCTGACCTTATCCATTGATACCCCTGTGTTGATTCCTGGACAGCTATTGCCCATGATCATCCAATTATCCGGATCTATCAGTACACTTTCAATAAAAGGCCAGGCTTTACACATTTTGGGTTTTACAGGATGGATTGTGCATAATTTATTCCAAAATATACAGTATCCTGAGTTTGCCTGGGCCAACACATATTTTTTTCCAGACTGTACACAATATTTTTTTAAAAATATTTCTGGGGTCACATGGATATATGTTGCGATGTGATTGATATCTGTCTCAGTAACGTATGTGCCACCATAGCCTTGACAACAGTCTCCACATTTTTGGCATTGGAATATTTCCATTGGGATGTCCTGTTAGAAATGGTAGATAAAAGATGTGTATAGAGTGGCTTCATTCATGTCAAAGGATTGTAAAGATCCAATTTGATAATCTTCACCAAGATCATTTGCCTGGCGATATTGGAAGGCAACATCAAAATTATAGGGCGGTTTTGAAAAGCCAGACCCCAGACTGAATCCCCAGGAGTTGTCAGGAGAGCCTTTGCCTGGTATCGGGTCATAAAAAAATCCCATTCGAAAAGGTACAATCATTTGTTTTTGCCTGTTCAACAAAAGATATTCAGTTCCCAGTCGAACCTGGTGTGTGGGTTTGATTGTTGGAATCGAGTCTGGAAAAGAAAAGTCTTCAGTTGATGGCAGCGCGAAAAGAGGCGAAAATTTTCCCTGATCAGTTGACACGATAAATTCATCCCATTGTGTGCGATAAATATCCATTGATATGGTCCAAAGATTTGTGAGTTTGAGAGCCAACCCAATACCATAGGACTCTGGTATGGCTAACTTATATCTATTTTCTTCAGGGGGTTTCATCTCAACTTCTTCACTTTCTATCGTATCCTCACCTGTGGATATTTTCGATTTCTTTCGATTTATATATAAAGATTTTCGTGTTAAATTACTGGTAAATCTTGCCTTATAAACACCACCCAGTGTTATCCAGGGGGTGATATGCCATAAAAATCCAATATTTGTGTTCAAACCTCTGTCTAAGTGGTATTCATTTTGTGATTCATTAATTTGCGTAATTTCTGCATTTGCTGTATTAAAGTTAAACTGACATTTTGTATTTGTTTTCCATAAATTATTCGACAGATCATCATCCCAAAAATTTAGTGTAAACCCCATTGAAAATGTTGGATGTATTTCAACACTATATGCCATTCCAATAGCGGTTAGATCGCCATAAGAATCAAAATCAACATTGATATCTGTTTTTAAACCTGGGGTTGTAGAAGGGGAAGGATATTGGAAAGACCATGTTCTATCAAAATTATATAAATTTTGATAACTTACAGATACAACCATGTTTCTGTTTAAAAAAGTAAAACAATGAGAAAGGCTGAAAAAATTGAACCCCTCATTGTTAATTGGCTGTTCTCCATATTGTTCAGATGTATTGGAATTTAAATCTTCTGTTCGGCGTACAAATGAACCGACTATTGATACTTCTGACTTTTCAAGTTGGACCAATCCACCAGGATTCCAGGATGCCGCTGTTGCATCATCTGAAATGCCAATAAAAGCACCACCCATGCCTGTTGCCCTTGCACCTGAACCCAGTGGTTGATAGGAAGATGGAAATTGAAAATCTGATGGTGATACTTGAGTATAGGCTTGAAATGGCAAAAAAAGCATGATGAACAAACACGCTTGTATGGATCGGATCATTTTTGCACCTACAACAATAACTGCGTTTCAGCCAAAACAGCGACAATTGTCGCTGCGCCCTGTAACTGATACTAAGAAATTTGTTAGAATAATTAATTTGTACCTGGATTGTTTATATAAATATGAATGATTTATATAAAAAAAAATTTGAACAGTCAACCTCTTTTATTAAGATTGATTTTTTTTCGAAAATAATAACAGAAATTTATCATGACAATATTTTTAAAAAGATATGGCGATATCTTCATAGTCATGCAAAGAATCTCTAAATTCCCGTGCGATTAAATCAACAACTTTATACTGTGCTGCATTTTTCATTGAAAAACTGGCAGTAATATTTCGTTCATTTTTCTTTGATACATAAATGTTAATACTTTTTGCATTATTGGTCAATGCTTTTGCTGCAGATCGCATGGATAATTTGTGCGATTGGGTTGCAGGTGTCGACAAAACCATTTCAACTTTAACTTTCATTGTCATCCCTTTTTTTATAAATCAATCTATTTCAAATATATTTTTTTTTAATCTGTTATGAATAGACGATTCAATCGACTGATGTGCAATTGGGTATCTCCGGCCATAACCAAACGCCTTTGAGGTTACTTTAAGCCCAGGGGGCGCCTGTTGGCGTTTATATTCGTTTCGATAGATACGCTGAATGATATCCATCACCAGGGATTGATGAAATCCCATACCCACAATTTGATCCATTGATTTGTGATCTTCAATATATGCTTTCAAGATAATATCCAGACTTTCATAATCAGGTAAGTCATCCTGGTCTGTTTGATTGGGCTTTAGTTCCGCACTGGGAGCTTTGTCAATAATTCGATTCGGAATTTGCTCAACATCTTTATTTGTATATCGGGAAATGGCATAAACCATTGTTTTGGGCAAGTCAGATATCACTGCAAGGGCACCATTCATGTCGCCATATAATGTACAATACCCGACCGCCAGTTCAGACTTGTTGCCAGTTGTCAATACGAGGGCATTATATTTATTGGAAAATGCCATTAGAATAGTGCCTCGAATGCGCGCCTGAAGGTTTTGTTCTGCCAGTCCATGATTGTCGCGCTGAAAATCTTTGGGCAGATGATTCAGGAATTGATCAAAAATTTGATCAATGGGGACAATGTCTCTGTGAATACCTAAATTCTCAGCCAGGCGTTTTGTATCAACATCATTTTCTTTTGATGTATAAATTGAAGGCATATACACAGTTTTCACGTTTTCTTTTCCCAGGGCTTTCACTGCAATGGCCGTTGTCAGCGCAGAATCAATTCCTCCACTGAGTCCGATAATCGCTTTTTGAAACCCACATTTGAAAACATAATCACGAACGCCTAAAACCAGCGCTTTAAAAACTGCAGATTCATCACAATCAGATACAGGGTGACATTCACCCTGGTTTGTTTTTGTGTCATATGTGATGAAATCTTCCTCAAAATCGGTCGCCTGTGCGACAATATTCCCGGTTCGATCAAAAACAACGCTGCTACCATCGAAAATAATACTATCATTTCCCCCAACCTGGTTAACATATACAAAAGGCACTGCGTACTTTTGACTTAATGTTTGAAGCATCTTTCTTTTTAAAACACCTTTTCCCATATGAAAGGGGGATGCAGAAATATTGATAATACAATCGGCTCCTTTTTGGATCATCTCTTTGACCGGATCTTTTGAATAGGTACTTTTGCCAAAAAAATCAATATCATTCCATATATCTTCACAAATAGTTATTCCCAATTTGTGACCTTTGTATAATAATGTTTCACAGGAATCACCCGGTTGAAAATAGCGCTGCTCGTCAAACACATCATATACTGGCAAAAGACGTTTTCGAACTTTTTGAATGATCTGACCATCTTCAAAAAGTGCCGCAGCATTGTACAGATGATCGCCTGATGATTCTACATATCCACAAACAACACCAATTCCTTGTACCTTTTTGATCAGTGATTGCAATGGCTGGTTGGCTATAAACTCTTGTTTTTCCAAAACATCTCGTGGCGGATAGCCAGTAAAAACCATTTCGCTAAAAACAATCAGGTCACAGGCTTCTTTTTGGGCCTGATTGATCTTTTTTAGCATCTTTGACAGATTATGATCAAAAGCCCCAATGGTTGGATTTATTTGGGCAAGTGCGATTTTCATTTTTTTTGCCTCGTACTCTATGGAATGCTCGGAAAATAATTTCCCCATTTAGAAAAGCTCTAAAAATAAGTTCCTCATTATTCAATATTCGTTGATTCGTTTCTGAACCTTGATTACACTGAAAAAGATGAATAATATGAAGGAGGCCCGAAAATTTATGCTCAATAAGATATAACTAATAACACAGATTATTAATTAATGCAATGTTACATTTTATTTACAACTGAATAATTGAAAAAACTATTCCGCTAGATGATTCAAAATGATGTTGCCAGCAGACGTTAATATTGCCGCGATTTATGTGTATGCGCATTTCAAAAACATACCTTATTTAGAAATCAAGTTATCAAGGAACGTCCCCAAGAATGCACAGGAATCAAGCTACACTGCCCACACCATAATCTCACTATCATGCCATTGTTCTTTCCGCATAATAATTTTATCTTTCCAAGACCCTACATTGGTTTTGCTCATAGGCTTGGTTTCGGCTTGACCTACAATTGATTTGATCAATATCTTTTAAATCCTGTTCAGACACAGGGTAGTTTACATGGATATCCCGCCGATTCGATCAACAAGCATATCGATCAATGGTGTCAGACTTTGTTTTTGTTTGGCAGTTACAAAAACACAATCCTTTTGTGTCAGATAATTGATTCGACTGGTTTCATGCACACAATCCATTTTATTAAACACCTTAATACAGGGTTTTTGTTGGATGTTCAATTTCTCTAATATATTGTCAACAGATTCGATATGATTTTCATGCTTTGGATTACTGGCATCGATCACATGAAGTAGAATATCAGCATCATCAAGCTGCTCAAGGGTGGCCTGAAATGCAAATACGAGGGTCTCTGGTAAGTCTCTGATAAAGCCAACAGTATCGGTCAAAATAACATCCATATTTTGTGGGAATTTGATGCGTCTGCTGGTCGGGTCCAATGTAACAAACAGTCTATTTTCAGTGTGGACATCGCTCTGGGTTAAGGTATTTAGTAAGGTTGATTTGCCTGCATTTGTATAGCCAATAATTGAAATAATCGGTAAGCCACGCTTTTTTCGTTTCGATTTCTGACGTTCTCGCTGGCCCTGTACTTTTTTAAGTTGAGAACTTAAATACTTAATTCTATCTCGAACGTTTCGACGATTAATTTCCAGACGAGTCTCTCCTGGGCCGCGCCCACCAATACCACCTGTTAATCGTGACATGGCAGTATTCTGGGTGACCAATCGCGGCAGAATGTATTTCAGTTGAGCTAACTCCACCTGAAGTTTTCCTGCGTGACTTTTGGCTTGTTTTGCAAAAATATCCAGAATGAGTTGGGTGCGATCAATGACCCGAAGTTCAACTGCATCAGTAATGGATCGAATTTGTGATGGATTCAGTTCCTGGTCAAAAATCATCAAGTTGGCATTTTTTTGTAACACCTCTAATGCCAGAGAACGAACTTTTCCCTTGCCCAGTAAAAATCGAGCATCATGTTTCTTTCGATATTGAATAACGCGATGCACAATTGTGACATCACGAGATCGCGCCAGTTCTTCCAATTCGTTCATGGATTCATTGGCTGCAAGCTTTAACGATGGATGTGTCACATGAATTAGAAAAGCACGTTCTTTCCCTTGACTTGCAATTTGAAATTTTTCATGCTGTGACATTTCAGCTTCAAGGGCAAGAATTGTTTTTCGGCAATCCATTTGAAGCTGTCCAGGGTCAATGGAGTGAAGGACATAATTATTTTCATCAACCGATTTGGGTAAAAGATGTCCACAAAAAAAATGTTTTGGCGTGCCATCGGAATGCAGCGTGATTGCAGCAATGTAATCCATTCGTAGCAAAACGAGATCAGCGAGGTCCTCCTCACTTAACCCTGCATTATCCAAATGTGTATGGATCAAACGTAACCCATTTAAACGTTCTGGACCAAAACGATAATCATCCAATCGCGGAATGACCAGCCCATGATAATCTCCAACAATTACAAATCGGGTGATACCGCGTCGATCAATTAAAAGGCCAATCTGACGATGAATGTCGTAAGAAAGTCTGCCTAAATCTCGAGCGATTTCCGAAGATACCAAATAATCTTGTGGTGATCTGCGGTGATAAAATTTTTCAAGACGATGTAATTGATTGGATTTTAAACCCGATGTGTTGCCGTGTACTTGTTTCATAGTTATTCTGTCTAAAAAAATAAAAAATTGCTCCCATTCTTGTGGGGGGATGCGCCTTTAACAGGTTCGTTTTCAATATACATCGCAATATATCAATTCTCAGCCTTTGTAAACCAAAAATATGATGAGAGCTTTCCATGCAAAAATCAGCGGATTTGAGAATATCGGCTTGATCCCACTTATTTTTTTTAAATCCTGATGATTACATTCAAAACAGATTGATCGATGTTTAAGGAAAGCTCTGAAAATAAGTTCCTCATTATTCAATATTTGTTGATTCGTTTCTGAACCATGATTTCACTGAAAAAGATGAATAAGATGAAATAAAGACACTTTAAATTCATCTTTTTCATCTTCTT
>Ga0272440_1001261_pt1 | contig 21063 bp, 13 predicted proteins | sample SSMMMBAug17_FD_192440 | JGI IMG/M metagenome (GOLD analysis project Ga0272440, IMG submission 192440) | Marine sediment archaeal communities from Little Sippewissett salt marsh, Falmouth, MA, United States - SSM-MMB-Aug17 | ecosystem: Environmental > Aquatic > Marine > Wetlands > Sediment ...
TATTACCGGTTTGATTTGGGAGGTCAAAAAAACGGACAGTTCTATTCAGGACAAATCGAAACAGTATTCCTGGTATGATCCCAGTGAATTAACAAATGGCGGTTACGCTGGCATTAATGCAGATGGTACTGACACCAATGACTATATCAGAACCCTTAACACGCAATTTTTTGGTGGGTTTAATGACTGGCGTTTACCGGATATTTATGAATTGGCCACTTTGTTGAACATGAACCATGCCAATAATGGCATTCAAGCCCAATACTTTCCAAATACAATGAATGGCGGCTATTGGACATGCACAACATATCATGACGATGACACATATCAAAAAGCCTGGCATATTTCTTTTGTAACAGGCAAGAATGCTTATGATCATAAATCCAAATCATTGTATGTTCGAGCAGTTCGCGGTTCAATGTCTGGATATGAATTGTCGCGATTTGTCAACAATATGAATGGAACCATTACTGACACTCTCACTGGTCTAATGTGGCAAGATGATGGACAAAATACCCGAATGACCTGGGAAGATTCAATTACCCAATTAAATGATTTGATATTGGCCGACCATACAGACTGGCGTATGCCAACACGTGAAGAACTCCGCTCAATTGTAGATTACAGCAGAATTACACCATCAAATTATGTTAATGACTTCTCAATCAAATGGCCAGAAAATTACTGGACATCAACTGCCCATCCTTTTCAAGATAATCATATATGGTGTATTCATTTTTATAATGGCAATGACAATTACCAATCTAAAAATAATCAGTATTTCAGTCGAGCTGTCAGAGGTGGACAGGACCACACGGATAAGAATAAAGTATTAATTCTTTCTCCTGCTCAAGGGTCAACATGGGAGAAAGAAAAAACAATGAATATCCAATGGGAGCATCATCGTCTCGGACAAGGTGACGTTGAAATTGCTATCTCAAGGGATGGTGTAATATTTGAATTAATTGAGGGTGGAAAAACTGCAAATGACGGCCAATTTACCTGGGATTATATTACAGGATCAGCCTCTCCCAATTGTATGTTACGCATAAGGCCAGTGAATAATCCTGAAGAAGCCAATACCCAGTCTTTTTTTAGAATAATTACAACAAAAATACCTGTTTTGGAAGTTTCTCCCTCTTTATTAGAAGTTCCACCTCTTGCAGGCACAGCAGATATCGCTATCATTAATAATGGTATGGGAATTATGGATTGGCGGGCAATTGTTCAGGATTCGTGGCTTCATATACAAAACGATTCAATGGGATCACAGAATTATCGATTAGTCATTCAATATGATAATAATGCCGGCGATGCAAGAATCGGCCATGTTGTGATTACTGCACCAGACGCCATGTATAGTTCGCAGTCAATCCAAATTAATCAACAGGCAGGATATCCAGTTATTCATATTTCACCGACCAGTCAGACAATATCTGCAATTAATGATACAGTTATTTTTGATATTTCTAACGAAGGCACAAAATTCATGGTCTGGACAGCAACAATACAGGATAACTGGCTTAGCTTCATGGGCAATTCGAGCGGCACCGATAATGGCCAGCTTATATTGCGTGTTGAGCCCAACTATGGACTAACCAGAGAAACAACGGTCTTTATTACCGCACCAGGTGCCATTAACAGCCCAACGTCTGTGATGATCACTCAAACAGCAGGTTTTCCTATTTTACAGGTTAGTCCTGAATCACAAGAAGTCTCTGCAGAAAGCAGCACAATTGACATTCAAGTATTGAATGAAGGTGCTGGAAATATGGCATGGACCGCAGAATCTCAGGCAGACTGGTTGATAATTGATACGGGTGTTTCAGGCATTAATGATGGTCTCATTCGGGTACGATTTCAAGCCAATAGTTCTTTAGCCAGAACAGGGACTATTAAAGTTTCAACCAATGATGGTCAAATTATCAATGTTTCAATCCAACAAAAACCGGGCCAACCTGTATTGACGGTTACTCCTAAAGAACACCAGGTTTCAGGTGAAGAAGGTATTGTTACATTTACTGTTTCGAATACAGGAAGTGGAGTATTAACATGGTCAGCAGTATCCAACGCTGACTGGTTGACAATTGTCAATGAAAGCTCGGGGATTCAGGAAGGTATCATACGTGTGAAATACTCTCAAAATATTGAACTGAAACGATTTGGCTTGATTACAGTTTCATCTTCCGCTATGGGACAAACACAAACGCGCGTTTCTGTTGTTCAGGAAGCTATAGAAGGCTACCATCCACCTGGCTGGGACGTTAATCCCAAAAACTATCAATATCAATGCATGCTTGTTGCCGCTGTCTACAACAATAATAATGAACCAATGGTTCAAAACAATGATATACTGGCTGCATTTATTGATGGAGAATGTCGCGGCATTGCCCGTCCTCAGGACAGCCCGTTTGGCAGCAAATTGTATTTTCTTCAGATATGGAGCAATAACAAGGATGACCCTGTTACATTTCAGTTTTATGATTCTGATACAGGAACTTTCCCAATCAATGAAAAAATAGTTTTTGGTTTCAATGATTCATATGGAACAATGTATGATCCTTTTGTAATTCGTATTACTGAAGTTGATTTCGATATTTCTCTTAAAAAAGGCTGGAATTGGGTAAGTATGAATGTTCTTGCAAATGATATGCGGATTAATACTTTATTCTCATCAATTGATGGTCAATGTCAGGTTGTTGTGGGACAATTCGGCTTCGCAAGATTTTATAATAATGAGGATTATAATGAGAATAATGACCAGCTTCCTATAAAATGGTTTGGTACCCTTGAAGAAATTGATCCTACACAACTGTATTTAATAAAAATGAATAACACTCAAGATTTTTCTTATAAAGGAGATCCAATAAACTTAGAGGAAACCGCCATTCAACTGGACAATGGCTGGAACTGGATAGGGTATCTTCCATTTCCTGATATGGATATCAATATTGCGCTGAAATCACTTGGCAGTGCTGCTGAAAGAATTGTTGGACAGGTTGGTTATTCAGAATACAGTGATGGCTGGTGGGGTGTTCTTACAGCTTTAAAACATGGTCAGGGTTATCAGATTCAGGTCAGTGAACCATCAATTTTGGTTTATCCCCGTTTTGAAACGACAGCAAAAAGAAAAAAACATAATAGAAATATTGTTCAACGATTAAGTCCATTTACCCAATATCAATATCAATCATGTCTGACAATACAGCTTAAACATAACAATGATTTGCTCATACCAGATTCAAAAGGACGTCTTCTTGCACTCTCTGAATCAGGTGAAATAAGAGGAATCGCATCACCAAGGCAGGTGCTGGATAAATCCATCTTTTTCTTACAGGTTTGGATGCAGCAACAAAATGAACGAATACAATTCAAATATGAACCTGCTTCGGGCCATCCATCCATGAAATCAACATATGCGATGAACCTGAAAGCATATGATGTTCTCGGCGAAATTGAATCACCACTTACATTAAATGTAAAACAAGATTATCTTGAATTATTAATTGAAATCCTTCAGATTCTTACAGACGGTCATTAATTCATGCAAACAATTGCTCAAAATCTATTGAACTGGTTTGAAACCAATCGCCGCAATCTTCCCTGGAGAAACACCAAAGATCCTTATGCCATATGGGTTTCTGAAGTGATGTTGCAACAAACACAAGTGAATACAGTGATTCCATATTACAAGCGTTTTTTGAAAGAATTTCCAAGCGTATCAATTTTGTCCAAATCCACTCAGGATCAAGTCCTCAAATGCTGGGAAGGTTTGGGGTATTATTCGCGAGCAATAAATATACACAAGGCATCTAAAATTGTTGATGATCAATATTCAGGACTGGTGCCATCAGATCCCATTGTTTTTAGACAATTACCAGGTGTTGGTGATTATATCAATGCTGCTGTTCAGAGCATTGCATTTGGTCATAGAATGGCAGTCGTTGATGGTAATGTTCGTCGGGTCCTCTCCAGATTATATGAAATGCCAGAAACGATTAATGAAAGCAAATATGCCAAAATATTTGCAAAAAAAGCACAAGCTCTTTTAAGCAATAAATCTCCAGGAGATTATAATCAAGCTGTAATGGAGTTAGGCGCATTGATCTGCACACCCAGAAATCAGCAATGTAATATTTGCCCTTTATCAAAAAATTGCCAGGCATTTATTCACAATACAATTACAAAATACCCCAGGCGAAAAAAATCCCCAGTTATTCCCACAGAACATTGGCTTGCCGCAGTTATTCAAAAAGATAACAAGTTTTTGCTGACACAGCGGAAAACAGGAGGCTTTCTCGGCGGCTTATGGGAATTTCCAGGTGGAAAAATAGACACCAATGAAAACCATCAAAATGCTTGCTTACGTCTGATAAAGGAGCAACTTCAGATTGATATACATGTTAACAATCATGTTTGCCAGATAAAACATACATACACGCATTTTAAACAGATAATGGATGCATTTTTATGCCATTATCGTTCCGGAACAATTGTACTAAAGGGTCATACCGACTTCAAATGGATTGATTGGTCAGAAATTAATCAGTTCGCCTTACCCAAATCAAATTTGAAATTTATCAAAAAATTTGAAAAACATATAAAAAAAATATAATTATATAAAAATCAACGTATTAATACAATTAAACCCGAAAATTATTTTGATAATGAAAGCAAACCCAATTTTTTTTCAAAAAAAAATATATGATGATTGTTTATCCATATAAATTGTGTTATTAGGTTTTTGTAAATGTATTTAGGAATAATTATCATTATTTTTTCGTAGTTTATGAAATCGGATGTTGAAAAAAAAGGAGGAGCATTAATGGAAGAAACAAAAAGCACCGGTGGCAAATGGCGCGTACGTATTACTTTGCCGGTAATATTCATTACGCTGATAACAGCAACAACCCTGTTTATTATCTTTTTGAACTATTATTCGACAAAGCAATCGGTATACGCCATTGCGGATGATTTGATGACCAAGATCAGTGAACATGCATTGGAAAAGACGCTCAATCACTTAGGTCCTGCTGGAAAACTTGTCAAGCTGAATGCTTTATCTTCAGATGGCGGTATTTTTAGCTCAGATTTTAACACTAAAATTGAAGACTTTACCAGACAGCAATTAAAGTGTTTTCCACAATTTTCAATGGTTAATTTTGGCAATGAGCGCGGTGATTTCTGGATGACCAAGCGGATGCCTGATGGCACAGTGAGTACTAAAATTGTATCTCGTTTGGATACGTCACCAACATGCGAAAAATTAATAAAAAAAGGTCGAGATGAGATGCCGGATGAAACAGAAGCAGATAAAGCTGAAATTGCGAGAACAGTTGCTTCCTGTATTAAAACCCGATGGATTAATCGTGATATAAAAGGGCATGAGACCAGCACCAAAGAAGAAGCTCATGGTTGTTATGATCCTCGTATAAGGCCCTGGTATAAAGGCGCGCAATCAAAACAAAGTTTATTCTGGACAGATGTATATGTATTTTCATCGGATCAAAAACCAGGGATAACAGCATCAATGCCAATTAGTAAAGATGGTCAAGTCCTTGGCGTAACAACCATAGACATTGCGCTGGAAGAATTGTCAATGTTTCTAAAAAAATTAAAAATTGGTACAAATGGTCGCGCATTCATTATCAATTCAAAGGGCAAAACGGTTGCACTTCCAAATCTTGAAGAAGTGAGCATACAAGATGCTGTAACAGGTAAGGTTAAACTGAATACAATAACAAATATATCAGACAGGGCAATTGTTTCATCCTATTCTGGTATTTATGAAAATATGGGCATTTCAGAGGGGCAGCCTTTGAAAATGACAAAAAAAATATCTTTTAATTATTCGCATGATGGAGAAGGATATTTTGGGCTATATAAACCTTTTCCTTCACAGTACGGATGGGATTGGATTATCGGCATTATCGTTCCTGAAGATGATTTTATGGCCAGTGTTAAAAGAAATACGGTAATTGGATTTGCAATTTCATTCTTTTGTCTGGTTTGCGTACTGTTACTGAGCTTGTTGATTAGCCGAAAAATAACCCATCCTTTGGATATTTTATCCGCAAATGCGGAAAAAATCCGGCAGTTTGAATTAGATGACGGGGCTGAAGTCGAAAGCGGATTTGTTGAAATAACAAAAATGGCCGATTCATTTGAAAATATGCGAACTGGATTGAAATCATTTGGTAAATTTGTTCCAGCAGATCTGGTACGATACCTGATAAGTTCTGGTCAGGAAGCCGAGTTGGGTGGTGATAATCAAGAGCTGACAATTTATTTTTCAGACATTGTCAGTTTCACATCAATATCTGAAAGCATGGCACCAAAGGAACTGGTTGTTCACCTGGGCGAATATTTGAGTGAAATGAGTAATATTATTCAGGACAATCATGGAACTGTAGATAAATACATTGGTGATGCTGTTATGGCTTTCTGGAATGCGCCGCGACGTGTTCCCAACCATGCTTATCTGGCATGTCGTTCTGCATTGCAAAATAAAAATCGTCTGCGAGAATTACGTGAAAAATGGGAAAATCAGGATTTACCCCCATTCAAAGCACGTATCGGTTTAAATACAGGTGAAGTTGTTGTTGGAAATATGGGTTCTGAAGCGCGATTGAACTATACTGTTATTGGTGATGCTGTCAATCTTGCCAGTCGTCTGGAAGCGATTTGCAAAATGTATGGTGTTGAAATTGTTATCAGTGAATTTACATACGCACTGGTAAAAGATAAAATGGTCGCACGTCTTCTTGATTGTGTATCTGTAAAAGGTAAAAAACAGGGCGTGTCAATATATGAATTAGTTTCTGAAAAAGGTGAACAAAAACCTGATTATCCAATGGAATTCATTGAAACATATGAATCTGCGTTTAAACTCTACTTAGACAAGCAGTGGGATAACGCAACAGAGTTATTTAAAAAAGCAGATCAGATCGTTGGTGGTGGAAATACTTCATGTACACTGTTCATAGAACGTTGTGCCATATTCAAATCCAATCCCCCACCAGATAACTGGGATGGTGCTTTTGTTATGACAACGAAATAATATTTATGCCCATTCTTCATTGATTGAGCACATGTTTAATCAATGAAGAATGCCCAAACAAAAATTTCGTGGCTTATGGCCAGAAACCTAACGATGCCAAGGAGGTAAAATAATGATTCGTAAACCAGCATCAAAAGTTCGAAAACCTTCAGGTAAACCGATGAAACGTAAAAGTGCTCAGGGTGCCGGAAACTTCAATACCAAAACGTTCCATAAAGGAGAAAATATCTTTAAGGAAGGTCAACAGGCCGCTGATGCGTACCTGATTAAAAAAGGAACAGTTCAAATTTACAAAGTGGTTGATAATCAACGTCAGGTTCTGGCGAATTTGACACCCGGTCAGATTTTTGGAGAAATGGGAGTCATCAACCATGAACCCCGAATGGCAAGTGCAATGGCTTTAGAATTTACTGAGCTTGTCAGTATTGATGAAAACACAATCAACATGACATTGAAACAATCACCCCCAGTGATTAACTCCCTCACCAAACTCCTTATTCAGCGAATTCGTATCCAGGCTGAAAAATTATATAACAAAGAAGAACAAGGTGCTGATGTTTTTATGGCGACATGTACCCTTCTTGAAATTATGGCCAAAGGCAGTGGCGGAGATTCAATTAATTATGATGAATTGTGCGATAAAATGAAAAGCATGACACCGGCATCCCAACTGGATATGGACCGTGTTATCATGCAATTATTTAAAATTAATCTTTTATCCATTGAAAAAGCAAAGAATAAAATTAGTTCAGTCAAGGTCAATGATGTTGATACATTTCTGAATACTGCTGCTGGTTTTTACGAAAACTGGAATCAAAATGAAGAAGCCGAATTGGAATATCTTGATATTTACGATTTTGCCAAAATGGTTAAATCAGAACCGGCTAACATTTACAAAAAACTTGCTGCAGAAGAAGTCCCAGAAAATCTTTTTTTCTTTCACCAGACAGGTTTAAAAGACTGGGTCAAAGAAGTGGGTGAGGAATTCTTCCAGAAAATTAAGAAAAAACGTAAAAAGATTGAAGAAATTGACTGTGTTGATGATGTTGTCGTTGTTGATAACAATACCTTGCAGCAGGCATTTTCAAAAATCGGTATCAATGCGGTTGGTTTTGTTCTTTCAAAGGCGGGTGAAGATGCTAAGAAACGAATTATGAATAATCTCGGTGGCAAAATGCGACAGGTTATTGAAGAAGAATTTGGAGAAGATCGTGAGGTTGATGAAATTGAAGCGGATGAAGCAGAAGAAGAATTCATTAAGACAATTAAGATTATTAAAGGGGTTATTAAAGAAGAAGACGCAGAAGGTGACGGCGAGAAAAAGGAATAATAAAATTGTTCGGCTGGTTAATACCAGCCGATACACATAAAAAAGTCAATTATAGCTTTCCCGCGGTTGCTTAAACCTGGGAAAGCCAACCATTATTACTATTATCTTTCATCTTTCATACCAACCAATGCAACCAGCTCCATAATTATTTCTCTAAAATCATCCATTTGTAATGATATTTCTCGTGCAGCTTCAGCTGTACCCTCAACACTCCCGACATTTTGGTTGGTGATTCTGTCTATTTGATGCATGGCTTCTTCCACATGTTGAATGCTGCTAATTTGATCAGAAAATCCAGAGGAAATATCTTGTAATAGTCCGCTGACTTCTTCCACACCTTTTGTTACTTTTGAGAAATCTTCATCCGTCTTGTGAACCAGTTCAGTACCACGTTGAATTCCATTTACAGATGCTTGAATAGAGTCTCCAGTATTCCTCGCAGCTTCACCGGAACGCATGGCTAGATTTCGGACTTCTTCAGCAACAACAGCAAAGCCAGCTCCGGCTTCACCTGCGCGAGCAGCTTCAACAGCGGCATTCAATGCAAGCAAATTGGTTTGGAAAGCAATCTCTTCGATTGTTTTAATGATTTTGAATGTTTCTTCGCTGGTTTTTGAAATATCGCCCATGGATTGAATGAGTTTGGCCATTGATTCGCTGGCTTCAGATACTGAAGTATTCGCTTTACTCATCAAATTGTTTGCCTTGTTTGCTCGCTCTCCATTCTGATTTGTTTTTTCTGTGGTTTCTTTTAAAGATTCATTGGTTCTGTCTGTCGTATCAGCCTGGTCTTTTGCACCATCGGCAACTTGTTGACTTAATGAAGTAACCTGATCTACTGCTGATGCTACGCGATCTGCACCTTTGGTTAGCATAATAACATTTCTGGCAACCGGTTTAATAATATAATAGGATAATACCCAATAGATAACCAGACATAATACGAGAATTGCTGCGACGGATAATGCGAGTGTTGTGACGATAATGGATCTATTTTCTTGTTTTTTCTTTGATTCAATTGTTTCAGTAAGAGATTTCATACGCTGTGTCACATCATTTATATTTTTGCTGACAGAATCAAAACTTAAATATAATTCAACGCGACCCACTTTTTCCTTTTCAAATACAATATCCTGGCTGAGTTTCATGCCATCCGTCTGGCTATTGGTATGTTTTGCCAGCATTTTTCCTTTTGCATTATAAAATATGACCCCTTCAATATCTGTATCTCTTAAAATTTGTTGGGCAAAACGCTTAACTGAATCATGTTCAAAATCATATAAAAGAGGTCCAGACACTCGAGAGATTAAAACCATCATGGACTTACCCTTTTGAACCAAGCCGGCTTCAAGAATTTCTTTTTCATTGTTTTGCTCTGTTTTAATATGCTCAATAAAATTATCGCTTAACTCATTTAATGATTTACTTGATGCCCCCAGCATAACAAATAATATGCCCAGCATTAGTGTAATACTGACACCTATTATCAGCGAAAAAATAATGACAAATTTACCTTTGTCTTGATTCCTCTCTGTGGCCATAATGTTCTTTCTCCTTATTTATTGATAATAATGCTTAACTCAAACACTGATCAATCTGCTATACTTTAATCAGTGATACGTTTCTAAGAAATAAATCTAATCCGTTAAGTTATCATTTTCAATCTCCATCCCATGAATGTCCTTTTTTTTTAAAAGCGGTTTTAAATTGTATTTTTGATAACATTGGCTGACCTTATCATTATTGACAAGATTTTTAAAAGCCTGATTAATTTTATCGAACAATTCTATTTTAGGTGATTTTTTTGACATGGCATATTGATTTGAGATGACCTGCACATATTTATAATTGGCCAATACATAATTGTCAAATTCTATATCTTTCAGTGCTTTTTCAAATGCAGGCATATCTAGAATTATCATGGCATCAAATCGATTAGCAGCAAACATCATGGACATATTTTTATCATCTACAGACATTTTTTTATTAATTCGTGAATCAGAATCAAATCTTTTAAAATACGCGGTCCCTTTTTTTACTCCAACAGTTATTTTGTATAAATCTTCATATTTTTCTATTAATGATTCTTTTCCTTTTTTTACAATAAATACAATGTTTTTTTGTTGATAGCCAATGGGTTCAAAATATTTTACATATTGTACTCTGTCTGCTTTTTTTATAACTCTTGGAACAATATCAACACTACCACGAATCAGCCGGCTGTATGACCGCTTAAAATAATTTTGTTGCCACTTTACTGTCAGTCCGACCTCTGCAGCAGCCATGTTTAATACATCAATTAATGGACCTGAAAAATCCCCTGTTTGTTCATCAATGACCATTTCTGGCGGCCGTTGACGATAGTCAGCTTCTAACATGAACTCGCCAGCATTAACTGTGACGCTAGAGACAATGATAAAAACCAAGGTAAGGAAATAAAGTCTTTTCATTAAACACCTCCTTATTAAAAAAAACATTTTAATAATAGCACAAATTATATTCACATTCAAATAGATACTTCATTTTTTTTTCAAATGAATTTTTTTATACTTTTTATAAAATGGCATATTAATTGCCTTTAATTACAATAAAATATTATGTCTTTTTCATATGCAATCATCCCGCCAAAAAAATAGGAAATACGAAATTTGTTGTAAAGATTAGTGATTGTAAGCTCCCTAACAAAGTGAATCTTTTCCTAATATACAGAAAATAGTTTGGAATATATGTTTCAATATTTACGCAATTATAATAATCCAATTTTATTTAGTTTTCAACATAAAAATCATTGTTAAACAAATATTTATGCAATTGATACAAGTGCGCAAAATTATGAACATCACTTTCGAAAAATGGAATTTGATATATTTGAATTGTTGGATCTGTTACAGTCATTAAATTCTCAATCAACTGGTGGCAAGATGCTCCTAAACGTTCAAATCGCTGATAATTATTTATAATTTTTTTTGCAAGCAAATCACTTGAAATCCAGGCATGAATGGCATCACGATCAACATCTGGTAATTTGGAAAGGGTTTTATGAACGCGATTAAGAATAAACCCGCCAAATGGCATATTATTCTCTTTTATCTTATCATAAAAGTATAGGGCCTCAAGCATTGGGGAGCGCATGGGACTGGTAATCGCTAAAAAAACAGTTTCTGAACTTGATAAAACAGCTTTGATCGCCAGACTTCGATTTCTAAAGCCATCAATAAATGAATCATCAGCCAGATAAAAAAAGTCGGCCAGATCGTTAAGCGCCTGAATTCCAAAAATTTTGCTGATTGAACGTAATACAGGAGACGCAACAAAATATATCATTCGATATCCTAATTTCCCAGCCTTAAAATAGGGCTTCAGTACATTCCAAAAGAAGTGGCGGCCAAACAAATCATTTAATCGCTCAGGCGCATCTAAAAAATCCAGAGCCCGACGACTTGGCGGCGTATCCAGCACGATTAGATCATATTTACCTGTTTCATTTAATTCATATAGTTTTTCCATGGCCATATATTCGTGTGTACCGGCAAGGCTGGTAGAAAGGTATTGGTAATATCGGTTATTTAAAATATTTTCTGCCATTTCTGGTGATGTTGAGTAAGCCGTAACAACCCGATCAAACACGTGTCGGGTATCCAACATCATGGCAAAAAGTTCACCTTCAGGTTTAATGCCAATGGCATCAAAACAGGAATTAGGAACGCGTTGTTCCTCATATTTTATTGATTTTAAGCCCAAGGCATCCGCCAGGCGTTTGGCCGGATCAATAGTCAGTACAATGGTTTTTTTGCCGATTAATGCACCATAAAGGCCGATAGTTGCCGATAGTGTTGTTTTTCCAACGCCGCCGCTTCCACAACAGGCAACTATTTTCGCTGTTTTTATTTTATTTTTCATTGTGATTATTTTTTTTACTTATCAAGCAATATCTGAACAAGTGGTTCAATATCCCGAATAGACAGACGATGCGAAAAAATAAAGGGCAGTTCGATAATTGTTTCATTCTTTTCTTTTTGATCATAAATTTGATCAATGTATCTTTGCTGTAATTTTCTTCTCAATATGGTTGATTTTGCAAGCTCAAACATTGGCTTTAGTTTTTTCAGATGATCTTTTTGATCAATTTCTTTAATTTTTTCATAAATTTTATCTTCATCAGAAGCTGAAAAATCATTGGGATACACACTGTTTATCAATGTTTTTTGTACTGGCATTTGCAACTTTTCACTTGCAATGGATTTGAATTCCAAGGCTTCATTAACGGGTAATTCTTCAGGAATTGTAACAAGGGTCATACAGGTTTTGACAGGATCAATCAGTAAATTATGAACCACTCGTGTCTGTTCTACAATTGGCCCCACAATTAACATGTTGATCAGTGTCTGTGGAAGCATGAGCAAGCTGACACCATGACCCGTTGCGGGAGCATCAACAATTATTAAATCAAAATGAGGTGCATTATCAAAGGTTTTGTCCTGTTCCCAACGCCAGATTTGACCTAAAGTCATTACTTCTTTGAGTCCAGGGGTTGCTGTAATGATATATTCAAATATTCGGCTTCTGACAATTCGCGCAGCTATAAAAGGAATATTTACATGAAGTTTAATATATTCTTGTAATACAGACTTTGCATTTATTCGCACACCCCACAAATCAGGTTGAATTTGAATGGGGGATTCGGGTAATGTCCCACGTTCGAAAACCTGTCCAATTGTATCTGCGTCACCGACTTCAACTAAAAGCGTTGTTTTACTCTGTCGCTTTGCCGCAATTCCTAGAGCTGCACTGACAGTCGTTTTACCAACGCCCCCTTTTCCTACGACAAATAATAATCGGTAATCAAATATTGACATTTATTTTTCTCTTTTTCATCATTTTCAGTGTAATCCTGGTTCAAATAATTGAACAAACTATATCAATGAAGAATATTTAATTCGAGTAATTCTCACAAACTTATTGTTCGAGTACTTCTCCCAAACTTACAATAAAGAAAATCAATTAGTCAATACTTATTTTGAATTCAATTCTACATCAACAGATTGCACAAATAAAAGTATTTTTGTTTGTTCCTTTTTTAGAATCAGAATTTTCAGAATTAAGAGAATTATCAGAATTAGATTGTTGTTCTTAATTCTTATAATTCTTTTAATTCTGATTCTAAAGAAAATGACAAACTATTATTATTAATTTAACATTCGTAACGTTGGTATGTTTAGCCCTTTCAAGGCAATAAACATGCCAAAAAAAACCATAATTTGACGATTCTACACCCTTTATATTCTTTGGATTACAACGCAATGAAATTATGTATAAGGCATATTTGAATTTATTGGGATTCACCACTAGAAAAAATATAAGCATACAAAAAATTATTTGACAATAAATTTTCTTAATATTAAATATGATTTAATAATAATTATTTATTAATTTAAAGAAATCTTGAAAATCCCCTTTTTTTTTAAATTGTATGTTTTGTGGTTAATGATCGTAGAGACAATGCATGCATTGTCTCATCTCAACAATAACGTGCAAGAAATATGGTAGACTGATTTTCAAATTATTATATGCCCGTATCCATAGGAATTTAAATTAAGTAAATTGTTCAAACCTAGTACTCTGGATCAAGCAAGGAGAGATTATGAAAAATAAAAAGTATTACTTTTTTTGTGTGTGTTTATTGCTGCTTTTATTAAGCCATATTACGCTTTATGGTGAAGATCTCAATCAATCTGATAAAAAGAAAATTTCCAATACAGCACCAGAAACAAAATTATTGGAAAGAAATCCAGTTATTATTGAATTTAACAATCCATATGGAAAGGTCTTTTTCAGTCATGAGGTTCATACTTCATTTTCATGCTCAGACTGCCATCCTCCATTTGTATTTAAGTTTGATGACCGGATGGACTATTCATTGAGAGCCCATAAGAAATGTGTTGGATGTCATGAAAGTGAATCCATAGAAACCAATTGTAATTTCTGTCATGCGCAGCCCAAACGACAAAAAAAGTTATTTCAGGCAAACAATATCAAAAGCAATTCGCCTGAACGTCAGAAATTGCTGGATTTTTTTTACAAACGTCGAAGTATTCGGTCTTATTTGAAAAAGCCTGTTTCACGTGATATGATTGATGATCTTTTAAAAGCAGGGATGGCAGCGCCAACAGCGCATAACTGGCAACCCTGGATATTTATTGTTGTCAATGATCCAAAAATTAAAACAGCACTTTCCGAAACGTCTCCTTTTGCTTCATACATAAAATCAGCTCCTTTTGTAATCATTATTGCAGGCAGACGAGATAACACTTGGGCGATGCTAGATTGTGCTGTTGCTGCAGAAAATATTCTTCTGGCAGCAACTCATATGGGACTGGGAAGTGTTTTCTGTGGTATTGATGAGGAAAGATGGCAGGGGGCAAAAAAAATACTGAATGTTACTGAGGATTATATGGGGGTGTGTTATTTGCCCATAGGCTATCCGGCAAAAGAAAAACCCGGGTACACCAAATATAATCCCTCAAATATTTATTGGAACCATTTTGAATCAGGACGCCCTGAAACAATTGTTGTTTCCGGTCAGAAAAAAAAGAAATAAATTATGCGTTTACGTAATCGTTTAAATCTTATTTTATCTGGTATATTTGTTGTCGTATTGACATTGTTTGCTGTTATTTCTTACACAATGGAGCATCAACAGGCCAAAGATGAGGTATTGCAAACCGCCAAACTGATGCTGGAAATGGCTGCTTCAATAAGACAATATACCATTGAAGAAGTATCTCCTTTAATCAGCTCAAAAAATGCCAATCTGCCTCAAGGTATTCCTGCTTATGCAACAATCAAAACCTTCACGCATCTTAAACATCGACTGAAAGAATTTGAATACAAAGAATCTGTTTTAAATCCAAAAAATCCATTACATCGTGCGGCAGAATGGGAAGTTGAACTGATCCGCGCTTTTAGAACTCAAACCGATCTGAATATAATTATTGGCAATCGTAACACACAAACATCTGATTTCATGTATCTGGCGAAGCCGATGAAAATTACAGATCATAAGTGTCTCAGATGCCATGATACTTCCTCAAATGCACCACCGGAAATTGTCAAAAAATATGGTGAAAATGGTTTTGGATGGTCAATTGACGAAGTCTTGGGTGTTAAAGTTATAACTGTTCCAACATCACTGGCGCATCAAAAAGCTCAAAAAAGTGTTTTTACCTTGTTAATCTCAATTATTAGTGTGTTTGCCTTTATAATGGTTGCTATTAATATGATGTTGAAAAACTCGGTTGTTCGTCCAATTCTTAGTATGTCCGAAATTGCAGAACAAATCAGCTTTGGTAAAAAGTCGGTATCTGCTTTTCCAGATATTCGAATATACGAATTCAAAAAATTGATCGCTGCAATTAAACGGCTGAAAACCAGCCGAGACCATACCTTAAATCTTTTAAATCAATGTTCTGGAACCAACGCTGATTCTTTTCAGTTCAACATGCAGGATGTTTTATCTGAATCAGATATGGTGAGACCACAGTCTGAAACAGAAGTAGAAATGTAGGAAAAATGGGATCATTTATCTGGATAATACTGTCCATTTTATTAGGACTGATATATAGTTTTTTCAATACATTACCATGTTTATCCGCTACCTTTTCTGCGGATATTGTGTGGATCTTATTTTTATTCTGTCTTGGCGTGACCTTTGCGCGTTTCTTAAGCTACGCTTTGACTGATATTCTTTTTTCAAAAATTCAGGGAAAATCGACTTCTGATCTGCTGCGCTTTATCATTTCATTTTTTTTATATGTGGGCATCTTTACCTTGATGTTCAAGTATGCCCTTGGATGGAATCTTACGGCTGTTTTAACAACCTCTGCATTGTTGACAGCAGTTATTGGTTTTGCTTTACAAACAACACTCGGCAATCTTTTTGCCGGAGTTGGGCTTCAAATTGAGCAGGCATTTTACATTGGTGATGTCATCCGCATTGGTGATCGTCTGGGGCGAATTGAGGCATTACGATGGCGATCAATCATTATTCGAACCTTTGATGCTTCAAGATTGGTTATTCCAAATAATCAAATCTCTATTGAAACTGTTGAAGTATATCCAGCAAATAAACCTGTGCGAATCACAGCAATTGTTCCTGCCCCGCTGTATATCTCCCCAGAAACAATAACACAACTCATATTAAAGGTTATACTTTCAGCACCCAATGTGGATAAAACAATCAAACCACTGATTCGCATTTATGACTATGAAACTGAGCGCGGCATCATTAACTATCAGATTCGCTATTTTGTCGACAGTTACCTGAAAAAACATATTGTTGATGGCATTGTAAAAGATCGTATATGGTATGCCTTTCGTCGACATGATATCCAGTTGCCCATAATGCGTTTCATATCCACTGATGAGGATGGGGGAAACATGAATACTTCCATACGCATGAAACCGATAGTATCAAAGGAGACCATCGCTGAATGTATCGCTTCAATAGATTATTTTGAAGCTACAACCCGAAAAAAAATAGAATCCATATTGCCAAGGGTAAAAATCTATACCTATGGAAGTGGTGAACCGGTATTATACACTGAACCAAAAAAAATGGCTGTTTATTATATCTATCAAGGAATTGTAAAAATCAAACAAGCAAAAAATGTTTCAAACGATTCAAATATTCAATTATTGGATAAACAATTCAGCGAATTATGGCCATCAGATGTTCTAAAAACAGTACATCATCAATTATGCCTGTTCATGGGGCCCATTTCTGAACAACTGGTAAAGCAAGCGGCAAACAAAACACTGGATACCAAGCATTTATACCTGCTCCTCGCAGAAAATATTTCTAAATTGGATGATAAAAACAAATTTCTTTCCTTTGCACCAGATTATACGTTTAAAATATATATGACACATTCATGGTTTCACTCTCAAGAGATCAGTATGAAAGAAATCTTTACTCAGGATGAAACCATTTTATTGGAGGTGCCAGTTGATAATTAAACATGTTTTAATCTATTTATTTGTCTGTATTACCTGCATGTCATGCATGTCTGATTCAGAAATCAGGGCATTGTATACGAAACGTCCCTGCGCACAGAAGATTGTTATAAATCCTGAAGTATCCTGTGTGCAAAGTGAGCCTTGCAATGTAACACCGTGCAAAAAAGAAAAAATTACTTTACAAAATGATGTGCTGGAACAGCAAATTGTCTTTGAAAAAAAGATGCCTGTTGATTGCCCCTACACGAAATCTTTAGCCAGATTAATATGGGAACCGGCAATATATTTTGATTACAACAAACACGATTTGACCCTAACAGCCAAAAAACGTTTGAACAATAATATTCGAATTCTATCCCAGTTTTCACAATCATCATGTATTGCTATACGTGGATTTACTGACAATCGTGGGAATCATGCCTATAATCAGAGACTGGCAGACAGACGAGCAATATCAGCTATGCAATATCTGCAGAATAAGGGTATCGACAAAAATCGAATTGTCATTTCACCAGTGGGTGAAACAGCCCCACTCCTTCCAAATAAATCAGAGGAAAATATGGCAATTAATCGTCGTGTTGAAATGCTCTTGCTGGATATGTTCGGCCAACCTGTTCCATTTGTTATTTTAACAAAAGAAATACAGGCATTGATTAATCAGGATATGGATAAACAGACCTTTTGTGAAATTTGGAAAAACAGGGTTTTATGGTATCCGGGCATTTTTTTTCAAATCAATCACAATCGGCTAAAAAATCAGAGTGAATTGAAAAAGCTGGAATCAAATATTCAGATATTAAGAAAACATCCTGAATTTATGATATCAATTCGAGAGTTTTCATCTGATAATTCCCATGAAAATCATGCAGAAAAAGCTCTGGAACGTATTCAATTTGCTACGGCATCATTCCATCAGAATAACATCCATCATAATCGTATCCAAATTGTCCCACCTGAGGAAACCCTTGTTTTTCAGAGGCACAATATCAATCAAAAAACACATCCCTGTGTGGAAATGTTGCTGTTGAATCATCGTGCACGGCCATTTTCTGTTATTGTTACACTTGATTGATATGGGGCGCATTACCAAAAAGTCGGTTATGTTGCGAGTTTAATTAACCTATTGAAATATTGTTAAATATAACCGATTTGCTTACGCCATAAAATGTATGACATTAACAGATAGTTATGCTGCACGATATTTTTTTTGAAAAACTCGCAACATAATATTTTTCTGCTTCGGATAGGTCTACAAATGTATACATTTTTTTTCTTAGCCCTGAAAAGGCGGCAACATACCAGCCCAGGGCAACGCCCTGGGTAAAGATTAACCAATATTTAAGCCTTGTAAGGGCGCAACATAAAGATAAATTAAAAAGGAAGCATTCTAAAAATGTAACGCCCTTACAGGGCTTAAAACTTTTTATATATTTCCCCAGGGCGTTGCCCTGGACTGGTATGTTGCCGACCTTTCAGGGCTAAGAAAAAAATGTATACACTTATAGACCTATCCGTAAATCAGTTTGAATATGATCACCATAATAATGCGATTTATTGTTAGATTGATCCAGTATTATCAGCATATATTTTTTCTTAACATTAACTGCTTTTTTTTTTCAGGAGAAAAAATAATTTCATTGCTAATTAAAATTCGATTTTTATATTGAACAGTTACATTTTCTTTAAATAAGATTGTTTTATTCTTGAGTACTTCAAGATATTTTCCCCTGAATTGAGTCATTGAATCTTTTGTTATATGAAAATTTAAAATTACATTTTCAGCCAATACTCCTGCAATATGTTTAATTCTCATAATATTGTAATCTTTGCTTATAATTGAAACAATATCCAGATTATCAGATTTTAAATTTCTGGCAAATTTTTTGTTATCAAGTGCTTGATTATCTTGTAGCCGGGGAATATTCTTTAGGTTATATTCGTAATAATCTATGACTAAATCCCGAAATTCTATTTGTTTGAAAAGTCCTATCTTTAAAAATCCAATTTTCTTTTTTGTTAAGAATACAGATGATGCTCTTAATTTTATGAGAGGATAACCTTTGATATTGTGTGTGAAATTAATTCCTTTCATTTCAAATGCATTAGAGATAAAGGGTTGAAATTTAGGCTGATTTAAGTGTTTTTCATGACTGTTTCGTTGATTGTATAAAAAACAACCAACAATTGCACTATAAATAATAACGATGCCAATAGAAAATAATTGAAAGATTTTAATAATAACTCCTTTTATTCGAGCATTCCTTAAAAATACTCTGAAAACAAGTTTTCCATGATAATTCCAAAACCTGGCGTCCAAATCTGAAGATTTGGACGCCAGTCAAAAAGGGGAACTTATTTTTCAAGTATTCCTAAAAAATATGACTTGTTTTTCGTCACAAAGATTATTGTACCATTCCCGATGAAATTTGTAATGCTCTAATAGCTTCTTTAATGTCAATACGCCCATCGAGGCTAACATCAAATTTTTCCAACTCCTGTTTTATTAATTGGTCAATATCAACGGAATCAGAAAGTTGTAACTCAAGATGAGGTATCGTTGTTTTTAATCCATAGCCGCTTACGCAAACATTTTCTACAATTAGTGTTTCAAAATAACTATCTGAGATAGTTAAACTATATTCGCCTTTGGGCACTGATGGAAAAATGTATATGCCATCTTCATTGGTTGTTGTTTTTAATTCAGTACCATTAACTGAAACCAAAGCGCCAGTTAAAGGAATTAATTTCCCATTAAAATTAAAAAGCGCCTTGCCACTGACAACTCCTTTTTCAATATTGTTAATATCAATGGGAATAAAATTTGAGCATTTTCTAAACATAGTATTTGTTTTTTGGCTGCATATGCCAAATTCAAATTTGTTACCTGAGCGACGTAATGATTCAATAAGATTGGCTGTAATAAAAATCTGGTTTGTATCCATTCCGACTTCTGTTGAAAATTCTCCAGTTAGAAAATCACCTTCAAGAATTCTTACAATCGGAACATAGTTCAAATCAGAAAACCCGGAATTCGGCAAAACCCACTGGCATGAGATTTTGTTATCGATCCAAATATTGCTAAAGGTTCTGCTTGAAAGCAATGGTAAATTTAATAAACTAAAAGCGGGGTATTCTACTTTTTGGGTTAAGCTGTTATCATCTTTATCGATAACAGTGATTTCATATATACCAGATTGCAAATCCTCATCTAAAACAGCGCTGAAAACACTTGCTTCAGTGTTTTCTATATCATCCCATATATTCGTATTTTCATTAAATTCCCCCGTAATTAAATTCATTTTATTAAACGAAAACTCCACTGGTATGATCTCATCGCTGTTTTCTTTCTTTACAATAATTTCTTTCGTATTGTTTATTCTAAGATATTCACCAAACTGGTTGCGAATACTGAATGAAACTACTGTATTTGAAGAATTATAATCCGTTTTCCATGATGATATATGATATTCTGAATCCAATAATCCAATTAATATTGAATCGGGTGGGTATGTCATTGGGATAATCTTATCATTTGTATCAAATTTAGGGGTTTCATACCTTATATCAAGGGGTTTTTTATTCTTATTTCCAAAAATTCTGTTTAAATCAAAGATTATTTCCTCTGGCTCTTCATCTGTACATATTCCCCAAAATGAGC
>Ga0272440_1001262_pt1 | contig 21053 bp, 17 predicted proteins | sample SSMMMBAug17_FD_192440 | JGI IMG/M metagenome (GOLD analysis project Ga0272440, IMG submission 192440) | Marine sediment archaeal communities from Little Sippewissett salt marsh, Falmouth, MA, United States - SSM-MMB-Aug17 | ecosystem: Environmental > Aquatic > Marine > Wetlands > Sediment ...
TTTCTTGAACGTACAAAAAAATAAGGTCGTGTAGAGACGTAGCATGCTACGTCTCTACAGTACAATAATTTCAAAACGAACAATATCAATAAATGGGGAAGTTATTTTCAGAGCTTTCCATAAAAACATAGGAGATTAATCAATGAAAAAATTGTTTTATGTTGTCAGTTGTATCTTTTTATTAATTATGTATGCATTTGCATATGCAGATACAGTATGGGAGTCGAACCAAATTCTCGGGCAAAATGGTGATTTTGATTTTGCAGGTATATATGAATTTGAAAATCTGACGATTCATGACAACGTTATCGTATTTAGCACCAATATTTCTCAACTTGTTTTTGAAAATCAATGGGAAACTTAAACTGGGAAAAAATGTGTCCATTCGTGTTCGTAATGGGTTCTATTCTGAAGCACCGGAAAATAAAATCAGTCAATTAACTGAAAAGTATCTATTTATGCATGGTTTCATGTGGAATGGCATCCAATTGTTTCCAAATATGTTTGGTCAAGGGGGGGATGGAGGTGATAGCAGTGACGAAAATAATGGCAGTTATATCATCAATACTAACCCAAGATTGTATAATGGTGTTGGAGGCCCAGGCGGTGGTGGTTTTGGTGGAGGCTCTGGCGGTGTAAATATTAATGGTTATAATTTGTTTTTTGGTTCTAATAATGGCGGATATGCCAGTCAGGGCGGCAGAGGATGGAATGCCAGACATACTCCTGGCGGCACAGGCGGCTCCGGTGGTGGAAAAAAAAATCTGGGAGAGCATGGTGGCTCAGGTACTGATTTTACATACGCCAGCGGCGGTGGCGGCGGTGGCGGAAATGTTGGTAATGGGGGATTTGGCGGAAATGGTGATATAACATACCAAAATGGCGGTCGCGGCGGTGGAGGCGGCGGATATGGCGGCGGCATCCTATCTATTTTTGCACATAGCCTTGCTTATGATGAAAACGCACCGCCAAAATTTATTGTTTCTGGTCAGAAAGGGGGAGATGGCGAAAAATCCGGTGAAAATGGTGAAGGTGGGCTTCTTATTATTGAAGCTGCGCATTACACGCAGTCAACATCTCATTATAATTTATATGCTTCAACATATGGTGAACATATTGTTCCATCTAACAATGGCGGACATGGCATTGTATCAGGAAGTCCACAGAAAGTATTTGTTTACAAGTAACGAATTTATGGCACTGTCACTGATCTTGAGACTGGCGATCCATTGCCTGGTGTTCAGGTTAATTGTGAATATTGTGATAGTGACGTAACCAATCCTTTGCTGTATTATATTTACATTTATTCGAATTGTCATAAATGCTGTGAGTAAAAAAATTATAACGTCCAATTTCACCATCAACTCTATATTGATTCTTATTTACTTGAATAAAGTCATCCTCTTGTTGATTTTCACTAGCTTTCTGTAATGAGACATCACTCAAATCCTTAGAAACAGACTCTCTAATGGCAGGAAATGTTAGCATTAATACAGCTTTTTCAATTTTATCAATTGATTCAGCGTCATTATTGTTGATAATTACAGAAAAGCTATCATTATTTCCTTGAATTTCTTCATATAAGTAGGCTTTATTTCGGTCATAGATTTGATTTCGGTTTTTGTTCGAAGGGCAAACACAAGGTTCGACCCTCCATTTGAATTAAAAAACAAAATTTGTACAATATTAGATACAATTGAATGATGTTTCATTTTTTGTCAAGTGAATAATATGTATAAGTAGGCGATCAAAAATTTTCGGGTATTATCCCGAAGCTGTAAAAGCCTATCACAATAATGACTCTGCGAAAGAAATTATTGAAGAAATCATTGCATCATTGGAAGAAAATTTTCAACGCAAAGAAGGATATCAGCCTGGTCTTTTTGGAAAAGCCTTGCGCGGCGTTGCCAATCATATTGGCAGCCCATCAAAATTAACCCATGTGGATGCAACAAAATATTATGCCAAACAGGTTATAGAATTGATGAAAACATGGCATATCATTCTTGAGGTTGATCATTACTCATTTGATCCCAATCATTCAAATTTTTTACCCAAACGCTATGTACACGATGTTGGTGTTGCGAACCGATTCCGCACATTGTCAGTTCCGCCTATTTCTGTTATCAATACAATTGATCCGCTGATGCGTACACCTTTAGGCGGTTTGTTTGAAAATGCAGTGTTAATTAATTTGCTACAGGGAAAGTCTGCATACAAAAAAATATCATCTTCTTCAGCGTAATCCTGATTCAAAAAACAAGGAATGCAATTAATTTATTAAATAAGGAACTTATTATCAGAAATTTCCTAAATGGGGATGTTATTTTCCGAGAGTTCCTTAGATGACCTCAAAAACTATTTACTTGACAATATTTTGAACATATAATAGTTTCGTACTGTCTTAAGTTTAGATTATTGACCCAAACATTAATCATATTGAGGTTGGAGTGCCTTATTAAAAGAATCATACTTTTTTTTAAGACTTCAATATCTCAAAACGGGCGAGTGCGAAAGCCATTTGAAGCCCAAATGAAAGGATTGTTTTTGAAAATAGCACTTATTATTCCAAAAAATAGTTTGGAAAATGAAAAAAGCTTTTATGATTATTCATTTCATGCGACTTTTTTATTGAGTCGCAAATATATTTCCTACCTGTTAGCCATACCAACCCTTGCATCATTAACACCAAGCGAACATGACATTATTGTAATTGATGAAAATATTGAGGATATTGATTATTCTATTCCAGTCGATTTGGTGGCAATTAGTGTAAGAACAATGTTTGCTAATCGTGCTTATCAAATATCTGATATGTTTCGTAAAAATGGTGTAAAAACTGTTTTAGGCGGAATTCATCCCTCAATGTGTCCGGATGAAGCCGCATTACACTGTCATACAATTGTTATAGGTGAAGCGGAACATGTCTGGGAGACACTTTTAAATGACGTCCTTGAAGGACAATTAAAACCAAAATATCAGGCTGACAGTTATGCAGATTTAAAAAAATCTCCAATTCCGGATCGGAAAAATTTATCAAAAAGTATGTATCTATCTGATATTATTCAAACATCCAAAGGATGCCCTTTTCATTGTGAATTTTGCTCAGTGCATGCATTTGATGGTCAAAAAATAAGAACAAGAACTGTAGAACAAGTCATTCGTGAAATACAATTAATTAAACAATCTGCAGATACATTTAAAAAGAAAAAAGCCATCTTTTTTGCTGATGACAATATTTTATCCAAAAAATCGTTTACTATTGAACTGCTTGACGCGCTTAAACCATTGAATATAAATTGGATGTGTCAGGCATCAATTAATATTTCAAAAGAAGAGGCATTATTACAAAAAATGAGAGACAGTGGATGCGGCGCAATTTTTATCGGATTCGAAACAATATCAGAAAAGAATTTATCTTCAATGGATAAAGCCATTAATCGACGATTTGATTACAGAAAAGCAATCGATAAGATTCAATCATATGGCATTCTGGTTCACAGCTCTTTTATTGTTGGTTACGAAAATGATACGCCCGAATCTTTTGATGAACTCATTAACTTTATTGAAGAAACCAACTTGCTCATGCCTTTAATCAATATACTGACTCCTTTTCCTGGAACGCAATTATACAATCGTTTTGAAAAAGAAGGGCGGATACTCACAAAAGACTGGCAGTTATATGATACCAAACATGTTGTTTTTCAACCTGAAAATTTGACCACAGACCAGTTGTCTGAGGGCTATAAAAAGATTGTTCAAAGTATTTACTCATTTGATGCAATTCTGAGAAAAATGAAATATTACTGGAATATTGATTTTTGGAAACGACAGAACAAAGAAGATCCGGTTAAATTTAAATATCGCTTTCTTTTTGCATTGCGATTAATGACATTGTTGTTTTCAACAAATATGAAACGATCAAAATTTATCATGCAAATCCTGCCATATGTGTTTCAAAAAAGAGTGCGGATTTCTACCCTTCTTGCACTGATGGGATATAATGATTTTGCTGAGTCTTTATAAAGTACTTTATTTAACAATTTGGGTGGTATAGCCTCCAGATCTTTTTTAAAGTTTTGTCGGGTGTTGGCACTCACAATAATATGACTAAGGAATACTCGAAAAATAAGTGCCCCATTTATCTTGAACGTATAATATGTAGTTTGGCACGTAGAGACGTAGCATGCTACGTCTCTACAGAACAAAAACCCCGATGAACATTTTTTAAAAAGGGGAACTTATTTTCAGAGCATTCCTAAGATTTGACACTATAAAAGATTTATGCTATTCTTCTCAGGACAAATGAATTTAAAATTAGAAAACGCTATGATCGACGAACTGTATAATCCAGATTCAGACAAGAAAGACATAAGGCAATCAGTATGCATGGAAAAACTTAAGTTGGACGATCATATTAATGAATAAGGGTAGATATGGGACTAGAATATATTGTTTTGATCTGTGCTTATATGATAGGTTTTTATATGGCATGGAACATCGGGGCCAACGATGTTGCAAACTCAATGGCCTCAGCCGTTGGGGCAAAAGCAATTACCATAAGACAAGCGGTTTTTATAGCAGGAATTCTTAATATCGTAGGTGCGTTATTCCTGGGATCTCATGTGACAAATACGATCAGAAAAGGCATTGTTTCCACAGAAATCCTTTCAGATCCACATATTGCAATGATTGGAGCCCTTGCCGCACTTTTGTCATCTGCATTATGGGTCACTTTTGCAACATGGAAATCACTTCCAGTATCAACAACACACTCAATCGTTGGATCAATGATCGGTTTTGGCATTATGGCAGGCGGTTTTTCAGTGATTAATTTCAATAAATTGCTTGCCGTTGTCATGAGCTGGATCATATCTCCCATTTTCAGCCTTGTCCTGAGTTACATCATGTTTTCGATTATTGTTCGGTTTATTCTAAAGAAGAAAAATGCCTTTGACATGGCAATGATGGTATGCCCCTTGCTGACAGGGGTGATCATTTTTATTGTAGTACTTTCATTTTTGTTTAAAACACCTTTTGGAAAATCATTAAATATTGGGATGCCCCTTGCGTGTTTAATTGCGTTAATTCTGTCATTCATTCTGGGGCTGGTCGCCACAAAACTCATTGGCGTTTACACTGATTCAAAAGCATCAAACGCTGTAGAAATGATATTTAGAAAAATCCAGATTGGCACGTCATGTTATATGTCCCTTGCACAAGGTGCCAATGATGTCGCCAATGCAATTGGCCCTCTGGCATTGATATACTTTCTGGTAAAAACCGGCGCGCCGGGTTCAAAAATACCGGTTCCTGTTTTTTTACTGCTTTTTGGCGGTGTCGGCATTGCAACAGGTATCTCCATGTGGGGGTACAGAGTAATGGATACTGTTGGACATAAAATTACAACATTAACCAATACACGCGGTTTTTCGGTTGATTTTGCTGCTGCAAGCACCGTATTGATTGCTTCAAAACTCGGATTACCAGTATCTACAACGCATGCTGCTGTTGGTGGTGTTATTGGTGTTGGGCTTGCGAGAGGACTTGAGGCTGTCAATTTTAGCATCATTGGAAAGGTTATTGTCTATTGGGTGATTACTGTGCCCGCTGCCGCAATTACCTGTATGATATTCTTCTCTCTTTTTAATCTTTTTCTGTAAACTACTACATATAATATTATGATGCTTTTATATTTATAAAGTGATCGAAAAAAAAATTGTTTTAGACAAAAGGAGTATTTATGAGAATCCCGTTTATTAATATGTTTTTAACATCCCCATTTGATGGCTTAAAAGAACATGCTGAAAAATTAAGCGAATGCGCAATTGTATTTCAACAGGCAATTGAATGCAAATTTTCAGAAAAATGTAATAGTTTTGAATCATTTCGTGATAATGTATCTCAACTGGAAAATGAAGCAGATGCTATAAAACGTAGAATTCGCGGCCATTTACCAAAAGGAACTTTTTTGCCTGTTGATAAATTCCAAATCTTTAGATACATCAAGGAACAGGATAAGGTTTTAGATAAGCTTGAAGATGTTCTGGACTGGATTTCTTTTAAACCGGATTTTGATATTCATCCTGAAATAACAAAACTCATAAAGGAACTGGTTGATATAACGTTATATCCAATTGAACTGCTTCCGGAAATGATGGATAAGGCCATATTATATTTTCAGACTTTTTCTGAAGATCACCGCGATGGGGTAAAAGAAATTATTCACAAGCTGCGAAAATTTGAGCATGATGCAGACATTATTGAAAAAAAATTGAAACGGAATATATTCAGCCTTGTTAACGATCCAACAAATGTATTCTTTATATTTCGATTGGTTGAAGATATTGGCTCAATTGCTGATCATGCGGAAAATACGGGCGACATGATGCGGGCGATGATATCTCGATAAGTTTTTTATAATACTTTCGCAGCATTCCATAATTCATCCATTTCATCCAAGGATGCCGCTTCAAGACTTTTCCCCCTGGATTTCAATTGATCTTCAATATATTTGAAACGCTGAATAAACTTTTCATTACAATCATTGAGTGCTGCTTCAGGATGAATCTTACACCAACGTGCAATATTAATAATTGAAAACATCAGGTCGCCCATTTCAGATTGAATATCTTCATTCCTGTCAGCCTGAAGTGCTTCTTTAAATTCGTGATATTCTTCATCCATTTTTTTCTCGACCAGTTTTCGATCAAGCCAGTCAAAACCAACGCGAGCGGCTCTTTCTGCCAGCTGGAATGCACGATGTAAGGCAGGCATTTTTGAAGGAACAGAATCAAGAAAAGACTTATTTTGGGCCATATTTTCTTTGTTTTTTATTTTATGCCATCGGTTAAGGACAGCTTCAGCATCTTTCGCCCTGGCATCGCCATAAACGTGTGGATGTCGTCGGATCATTTTTTCGCGGCAATATGTTGCCACCTGGTCAATACCAAATGCTCCCTGTTCTTCATACATGCGCGCCAAAGACATGATCAGCATTAATACATCACCAAGCTCTTCACAAATATGGTCGGAATCGTTTTCATCAATGGCTTCAAACAACTCGTACATTTCTTCAATAAGATAATTTTTTGTATCTTCAGGGGTTTGCTTTTGGTCCCATGGGCAGCCATTTTTTGACCGAAGTCTTTCTACGAGAGCTTTTAATGCATATAAAGGTAAATCTTTCAATTTGGCGGACTCCAAAATGATTTAAGTTCATCAACTTTTTGATTAAATTTTTCTTTTAAATGATCAGGGACAAGGCGAACCATTTCTTTTGATACCACAGTCACATGAGGCGCAAGAACAGAATTTTTCATCAATTTATCATCATCAGGCAAAAATGCAGTAAGCGGAATTAATAACACAGATGTTATCAATACACCTTTGGCCATGCCAAATCCACCGCCTAAAGTGGTATCGACCCAACTGATAAATAGTTCCCTGAGTAAATATCGAATGATGATTCCCACCAATCCGATCAGTATAAAAATCAGGCAAAACAGGCAGAAAAAAACGATAATATTGACATAATTGGGATTTTTAATAATTTGCCAACCTTGTACGATTTCAGAAACAGGTACATAGTAATTGCATGCACAATAATAGCCGGCAAAGACGCCGACAATGGATGAAATTTCTTTTACCAAGCCGCGAAATAAACCGCGGACAAGACAAAATCCGATCACACCAGCAATAACATAATCTAATACATTCATAGTAAGTGCCTCAGGATAGATGGGATATTTTCCTATCCCATTCAAAGGGTTTGAAACTATTATTCAAATGGTGAAATTGTTTTCGATAATTCCTCAGGATATTTTTATAACATATACCCATAAAAATCTTAATTTATATCATTATCATTATTGTTTTGTCAAGTTTTTGACAGTAATGACAATATTTTTTAAATAGGTGTCTCCACACTTTAGGCTTATGATAGTAATGTTTTTCTTAATCGCCTATTCGACTGTCTCGAATCAATTCGAGTATGGCATCGATTTTCCCTGTAAGTTGAAAATATTTTTTATCGAGGTTGACAAGCATCTGTTTTAAGTCCTCCTGAGAGAGTTTATTGTTCAATGCCAACGCAATATCAAGCGGAAATGGATAGAACAAGTCTATCAATGCTGAAATACAATCCCTGTGAGCTGATTCAACATTGTTGCCAACAGCATTGATTGTGCCCTTGCATATACAAATGTTATAGTTTTTCATAACAAAAGACAGATCATATTTATATTTACAGCGCATTTGATTTGACCCCAAATGACTATCAGCAATACATTCCTTACATTCAACAATACCCATGATTTCTATTAATTGAATAATAGATTTAGGAACGATGTCTTGTTTGAGCTTATCTTTGATAGATTTCCTGAAAGACTCCGCCAATTGGTTTTCTTGATGAATAACTGATTGTGTTTTTGGTGTTTCCTCTTTTTGAACAGACGCATGATCAGAAATAATTGATGTCGTTGATTGAAGGGTAATTGATTGGGGTTCTGTTGTTGGTGTCAAACTTTTTTGAACCGACGCACTATTTGAAATGTTCAATTCAGTGACTTGACTGGTGATTGATTGCGGTTCTGCTGATTGTGTCTTTTCATCTTTTAAGGCCTGTTGCTTTCCAATGACAGTTGATGCTACCTGACTGGTAATTTGTTGGGGTTCTTGAGAAAGCACGAAAGGTAAAAAACTATCATAGATGATATATCTTGCATCAGCATGACAGGAGGTGTCATCAAAGTTCTCCCACACCATGATTGCATTCTTCATAATTGATTCTGATTTTTCATCAAGAGTGTTTTCAAAAAAGGGAAGATCATTGGCAATATAATGCTTTCGCATATGATGTTTTACTTTATTAAACAACGCCTTTCTGGCAGAACTTTCTGCCATCGTTTTTGCAGAATACGACCACAAATGTTTCGGCATATTTTTGTTACATTCACCAGAACCTTCTCCTGTCAGTGATTTTCCTTTGGACCGTGTATAGGAATAAAAATGAAACCGACACCCTGGCATGCATTTCCCAAAGGGTACTGATGATACACTTTTTAATGATATGAACAGTTGATTTTTTAAAGACAAGGCCTGGATGCGAATACGATATTTGCCTGGATGTATTTCAATTGAATCCATTGCAATTAAAATAGAAATATCATCAGGGATTGATTCGGAAATTTTTACATCGCGAATAACAAATTGATCGCCATAACAGTCAATAGGAATGATTGTTTTGGCAACATTTTCGTTTCCTGTCATATTGCGAAATTGCATGATCAATTTGTCAACAAATGATTTTGGCGTATTTTCTGTTTTTGCAAATAATAATCGGTGCGGCCCCTGTGTTTGTAATAACGTATTAAACATGCACTGTAAAGTCTTTGATATCAATTTGAACGATTGATCAATATTATAAAAGGGTTTTTTTTGATGCCCCATCTGGACAGGAATATGAAACAAATGATTATTCTTTTGGACAAGGTCAGATGTTAATGACAGATGGCAAGTTTCTGAAATTGTTTTTCCCTGATATGATATATCCAGTGTAATTAGCAAACAATCAGCGATTAATTCACATGCTTTTGAAGAAAGGTTAATTTTAATTTTCTGATCTAAAGCAGCCAGACGTGTTTCACACTCTGATGGCGTGATATTCTCAGCATTGGCAATTACTGTGGGAATTTGAACGATAAAGCGATCTTTTTCAAGAGATTGCTTTAAGTCATTGATGATCATTTGATTCAATTGTGTCAGTTTATTTTGATGGATGCTTGCTGAAGTCAAATAAATATCAGGGGAGTCAATTTTTTCGGATGAATCCTGTTCTGTCTGAAATCGATTGCACAATCTGGCGCTGAATGTTTTGATCATCGATTGATAATTCAGGCCTTTTTTTTGCTGATGCATTGTCGTTGTCCTGGCAACTGTGACATCATTTGGTGGCGGTATACAATGTGTTTGGAACAATATGGCAATAATGAAAACATGAAAACATAATAAATATTTAAAATCAAACAAGTTGAACAATTTTTCCTTTCCGATCACTGTTTTTTCAATCAATGATAGACCCTCCTTATGTATGTACCTATAAATAATATAGACAAAATTTAAATTTTATAATAATTCTTGCCAAAAGGCAAGATTCAATAAAATATTTCGTTATCATACGTGGCATGAGAAAGGATATTTTCAATAAATTCAATATTTTTTAAACAGTTCTTATATGACTTTACAGTGAATGAAAAAAAAGTGAAACATTTTTCAAACAAATCTGTATTATTATTTAAAAAGGGGGAAAATCATCATGAATTCAAAATGCGTCACTATACAAATGATATCAGACTACCTTGCCGGCAATCTGGATGAACAATCTATTGCATCAATAGAAAGTCATCTGGCTGATTGTTCACGATGTCGGGAACAGGTGTTACTTTCTCAGGAAATGATTCAGGATTCCAGTTTAATCGCTGAAACGTCATTGACTGAAAGCCAAGCATATGAAATAATTAAAGATTTACGCCTGACACCCGGACTGATGGAAACATTCACAACCGGCATTCAGACTGTCAAAAAAGCTGTTCAAAAGAAATGGTATGCGCTGAAAGATCAGTGGACAGTAGGCATGTCACCCGATCTTGCTTTTGCACCTGTCAATGTTCGATCTGGCGAAGAAATGGAAAAATCAGTGAAACGGCTTCGCATACCGCTTCACGATAACACAATTGATTGTGTTATTCAAAAAGCAGGAAAAGCGTATTGTCATTTGTATCTCAAAGTTGTACCAGAAAAAGGTAAGGTGAGGCATTGCCGATTTTTATTGACAGATAAAAATGGACAGTCCCGATCAAGATTATCGAGCAATTGTGAAATTCAGTTTGACAATATTCCTTGCGGAGAATGCCATTTGGAATTATTTCATGATGGCAGACCTGCTGGTGCAACTAAATTATATACAGGACACTTTTTACCATGAATAATGAACCAACCATATACCTTGAAGTCAGTGCTTCAGATACGCAAATTAAAATTGGCATCCAACGTCCGCAGGATATGGTCTGGCATTATGATACCATTTCGGTTTCTATCTCTGATCTGGATAATTGTATCAATCGTCTGACAGAAAACATTAACCTGATGAATCGCACGAAAGGGCAAAAACATCGCGCTTCAGATGAAATTAAAACACTCGGTCATAATTTATGTGATACGCTTCTGTCGCCAGATATTAAAAACCTGCTGCGAAAAAGTACGGCAGAATATTTGATTCTCAAACTTGATGATGCCCTGGTATCCATCCCCTGGGAGCTGATCTGTATTGATAATCAATTACTTGGCGAACGGTTTTGTATGGGGAGAATTGTCAAAACCCATCAATCTGTCTCACAAACAGAACATCGTTCTTTATCACTTCCCCTTAACATGTGGATTTTGACTGGTGATGGTCCTGACCTGTCCGGTGTAAACAAAGAAACACAACAACTTTTTTGCCATCTGGATCAACTCAACCAGGAACAACTGATTATTAATGCGGCTTTTGATCAGGGGGGATCTGTGGATCAAATCAAATCACAGATTCGAAATTTTGATATTATTCATTTTGCAGGGCATTCAGATTACAATATTGCAGAAACAGATCAAAGTGGTTGGCGTTTTACTGATGCCCATCTTGGGGCAATTGATATTGATCGGATGAATGGCAGTTCAGCGATGCCTTCATTGATATTTTCAAACGCCTGTCAGTCCGCCAGAACCTGTCAATGGTCATTTAAGGAAAACTGTACTGAAAAATCTGTTGATTTAGCCAATGCCTTTATGCGTTCAGGTGTACGTCATTATCTTGGCACGTTTTGGGAAATTCCTGATGAAGCAGTATCCAGTTTTGCGATTCATTTTTATCAGGCATTGTTTGAAAACAAAACCATTGGCATGGCACTCAAATATGCCCGTAAAGAATGTCTGGAAACAGAGGGTGCAACAATTAGCGCAGCTTATGTGCTGTATGGTGATCCAAGACAGACATATATTGATACATCATCCATTACTCAAAAAGTTCAAACACGCGGTTCTGGTTTTCGTCCATTTCGCGCCATTTCACAAAAAGTTCAGGCCATTCCCCTGAATGGCTTATGGTTATGTATATGTATTGCAATGATTATTGTTGGTGTGTGGGTTTGGCATCAAGCCTTGCTGCGAGTGGATAATTATCAAGAAATGGATAAACAACGTATACTGAATAAGATCGCTGATGAAAAACGAGATTACATTGACCAATTGTTTCAAGAAATAGAAAAAATTACCGGACAATCTGCTTATTCAAAGACACCTGATGTCAATGATCACTGGACATCCAGACGTCTGACACTGTCCATTGATTATGAAACCCATCTGTTGCGTATGGAAGATCGGGCGCAAGTGTCAATTCTTTCTGCTGTCATCGGGAAAGCACTTATTGAGAATCATCATGCGACTGTACTTGAACGGGTACATCTGGACAAAATTCTTGAGGAACTCAAACGCGCAAATTCAGGACTGATAGATAAAGAAAACCGCATACGTCCTGATTTGTTACCATCAAGACTCATTGTATTCGTAGAACTGCATAAAGAACAGAATCAAAACATTGCCATTTTGCATCTTGCAGATATTGAAAAGGGACATGTTGTAGACTATTTCTTTTTACCATTACATGATAAATTTATCTTACAACAAAAAGAGTATTTGAGCCGTCCATTAATAGATGCCCTGCAAAAACATTACCCCATTCGAGGAAAAATTTTACGAATCGCAGATCAAGCAATTGATCTGAACATTGGTTCTGAAATGGGGATTTATACAAATCAAAAATTTATTGTTTTGAAAAATCATGCCACACTGACAGTTCTCAAAAGCCTGTTGCGTACATGTACTGCAACACTTGAAGATCCCAATATTAAGCTCGAAAGGGGGTGGAAAGTTGAAGCGGTTCCTTCCCAATAAAAAAACACACGGGTGTCTTTTTATATTGCTCTTATGCGGCGTGGCATGCAGTCATACCGGTTCGAAATGTTGTGATTATAATCAGGTATTTCGGGGGCAGTGGGACGACTTTTATTTGCGCGGATTAAACTGTATTGAGCAGGCCAATTTTGTGCAGGCATTAACAGATTTTCAGTCATCACTGGAACGACGGCCACCATCCAGACAATTTGATCGTCGCATGGTTCGAACCTATGGCATGCATTATCTGGACTATTTTCCCAATCGTGAGGCAGGTTTTGTCTATTATTTGCAACACCAGTATAAAAAAGCATTAAAATATCTCGAAAAATCCATTCAATCTGAACCATCAGCAAAAGCGTATTATTACCGAAATCAAACTCTGAAAAAACTCCAGACATCTTATGATTCCCCCATATTGGCATTAAGCGAACCTTGCGTAACAACAGACATATGGCAATCACGTAACGAAATTCAAATTCAAGGGATTGCATATGACCAACAAATGATTGAAAAAATAACCATACAGGATCATCCGGTTTTTATTGACGATGGCAGGAAGAAAATTGAATTTTACAAAAGATTATTTTTTGATGAAGGCAATCATGATATTCGTATACAGGCAAAAAATATTGGGGGGACAATCAAACAAAAACAAATAACCCTGCATGTGGATCAAACCGGACCGTCAATCAGTATAGAAAAAAGCTCTCGGGCAGATACAATTGCTATTTACGCGCAGGATTTTTCCGGTCAATTAACATTAACCATTGATCAGACACAAATCTTATCTGTTAACAAATCAGAGTTACGCTATTTGCACAAATGGCCATCAAACAAATCAGAAATCATCGTATGTGTCGCAGATCGATGTAATAATCGAACATGCGCCAGGGTAGACCATTCTCAAATATTTCATGAACCACAATTATCTGGCCTTATTGCGGAAAAGACAAAAGATATTCAATCTGATGCATATGTCTCAAATATTCATACCATATCTGAATTAATTGACATTGACATTGATCAACAAGACCCTGTAACAGTTTTTGATACGCAAATACTTATTTCCGGAAAAATATCCGCAAGTCGTCCGGTTGCCAGTGTTATGATTAATGATACACAAGTTCCCATTCAAGCAGGCAAACACATATATTTTAGTCGAAAGATCAGCCTTGATGTTGGGAAAAATACAGTGCATATTCTGGCAAAAACACTTTCCGGGCAGTGCCAGAGAGCAACGATTCAAGCGTATCGAAAAATACCATCGGTTTTAAAACTTGAAAATCGTTATGGGTTATCCTTTAATCATTTTAATATCAATGGAATGGAACAGGTTAACCGGATCAATCGTCTCTTTACATTTACAGATAAAACCGGGCAGGAAATATTTGCAATGGCAGAATCGTTTGAAAGGGATTTTTTAAAGGCCTTACATGAAAAGCATCGTTTTCGAATCAATTATAGCAGTCAATTCGAGCGCGATTTAACAGGAACACTACCCTATCAGGGAAGCCTCCTGGGGGATGCCTATGTATCCAGATTTGGTCTGGAAATTTCAGCCAGAATTGTTGACAATCAGACATCAGCGGTTCTTGGTATTAAAGATGTGTATCGAGAAAATAAAGGGAATATTGAAATTCAATCCATGGCACAAGAATTGTCAGAAAAAATCCATCAGTCCTTCCCAGTGATCTGCGGAAAAATAGTTTCTAAAATTGAGAATGGATATCGCTTTGAAAGCAGTGAAACTTCACCAGATATTTCATGGCCAGTACTTGTATATAAAAAGCCTTCAGGTGCAGATACAATGATTACAGGCAATGGTCGCATTACACCGGGTTATTATTTAAACCGTCAGGGCATGCTCGTCATTGAAGATGGTGAGGTGCAATGCGGGGATTGGATTATATCGCGTTAGTTATTCCTCCCACCAATGCTGGGGCTTTCTAATTTTTTGATAATAATTTGTAGAAGAGGAAAACAAATGAACCCTGTCGCAACAAAATTGTTTCAAATGAAAATCAAAGGACTGGTATCAGATCCAAAGATATTTCGTGAGCAGACTGCACACACCAGACAATTGCTTCAATTGCTCAATTGGAAAGAACAACAAAAGCATTTACCATTAATTGTCATTTTGATGGGGGGAACCGGTACTGGCAAATCCACATTGTTCAATGCACTGATTCAAAGAAAAGTCAGTGCAGAGAGTGTCAGACGCCCAACAACTGGCGGTGGTATTTCATATGTTCACAAAAATATCATTCCTGCTTTTCAGGAGACTGAGTTTCCTTTTTTCACACATATCCATACAGATAACAAACTTCCCATATCAGGCAAAAACAGTCAAATCACACTTGTTACTCATGATCAGACAGATCAAATGCATATTTATATTGATTCACCTGATGTAGACAGTATGTGTGTAGAAAATAAGAATCATGCCCATAATTTATTACTGCTGGCAGATATTATTCTATTTGTTACCTCATGTGAAAAATATGCGGATCAAGAACCTCTGGATATTATCAACCAGGCACGAACAATTGGTAAAAAAATAATCATTGTATTGAATAAAAGTGAAGATGTTCAACTTGCCCAAACCATTCGCAATCAACTGCTCAAAATTGCAGACGATAATATTCCTTTTTATTCTATAGTTCGACAAAATCAGACAAATGTATCTGATTTTCAATCTGATGTGATGTCTATTCGCCAATACCTTGATACAATTCATTCAAAACTTAAGATAAAAAAACAAGATATTCTCGCGCTTTCAAATCATTATAATTCATGGCTGACAACGATTCAGAAAAAGTTTGACAAGGAAATGGCAGCATCAGAGGAAATAGAAAAAATTCTTACTGATTCCCTGCAAACAGCCAGAAATTTACTCGTTCATACTCCGGCTGCATTCGATCGCGCCTATTTTGACAAATGTATCAAACCCCATATCAAAGAAGTTTATGTTCGTCACGACCTCCTTGCACCAATGCGCCAATGGATTATAAACACAATTAAGAAACCATTTTATCTTGTGAATCCTGAAAAATCGGTTAAAGGTAAAGAAATTCTTCCACCTGAGATGGATCTAACACCCATTATATCCGCATTGTCCGAATATACAATGTATGTCAAACGACATGTATCATCAAAAATCTTTATACAATATATTCAAAAGCATTCACCTGCCCTGGATGAAAAAACAATTGATATATTATTTAATGACAAAATGACAAACATTAACCAATGGCTTACCGGTCAATTTGAACGTTTAAATCAAGGCATTCCAATTCAAAAACGTATTGGCATGCACGCACTTTCTTTGATATGGGGGAGCGCGATTCTAGGGTTAGAAACAGTATCTGGCGGCGGCTTAACACCCATTGAGCTGGCACTGGATTCACTCATTGCGCCTTATATTACAGCAGGAACAACAGAATTGTTTGTTGTCAATGAATTGAAAAACATTGTGTATCATTTGAGGAATCAGTACATTAAGGCCCTTAATACAATTATTGACAGGCAACATCAGAATTATCTTGATATTCTTTCCCAATTGCAACCCGAAACAGTGTCCAAAAATGGGTTGTTTTTATTATAAATAGCATAGGTTTATAAGTTTTGGTCATAACCGAGGATTAACATATGTCCGAGTACAAATGTAGGGGCAAACCTTGTGTTTGCCCTCGAACAAGAACCGAGATCTTCCCTATGTCTGAATCAGATCATTGGTGTTATAATGCCAAATATCTCTTCCAACGCTTGCGCCACAGCAATCGTCACGTGATCGTTTCCCGGAATACTGACAACCTGAATACCTGTAGGCAATCCCTTTTTATCCAATCCCAAAGGAACCTGGGTTACTGGAAACCCCAATATATTGAACAGACCAGTGTATCCCCAGCTTAAAGGCATGAATAAAGGCATGTAATGTCGTGGGGCTGTTGTCGGATGCGATGGAAACAGCATAATTCCTGATTGACCGATAATATTGATCAATGATTTCCGAAGTGAATCTATTTCTTTTACAATAGCGCAGGAGCGTTTTTTTGAGTAAGGCAATTGGTCGAATAACGCTGTTAAAAGTGCCGGAAGTGTATGTGAAGGTTTACGCATTAGCCACTTAATTAATTCAGGTAATGGTTGAATGGCTTGTCCATCACCCAATATCTGGGAAAATGGAGCGTTGGACACAGAACGAATTTTAGCCGCCCACATATTGACAATTTTATAGTTTTTAATATGGGGGATGGGTCTGATGGATGCGCCACGTGATTTTAATACGCCAATGCACTGATGTTGCGCTGCAAATAAGTCTGAAGATACATGAAAAAATGGGTTTATCTGAGGATTATACACTGTCAGATCTTTAAGTTGAATAGATTTTGTTGACTGCAGGGGAATGCTTTGGCATCCGGGATCAATATTATCCGGTCCGGAAAGAATTTTTAGCAAGGGCATCAAATCTTCAGCATGACGACATAATGGACCTGTCGTTGATATTCCAGAAATGCCTTCCTCTTCTTTTGGATAATGCCCGGTATTTGGAATCAGTCCGGCAGTGGGTTTATGTCCAAATATGCCATTAAAAAATGCGGGCATGCGAATGGATCCACCAATATCAGAACCTAAACCAAATGGCGATCCACCTGAGGCAATCACTGCAGCCTCACCGCCTGAACTCCCGCCGGCAGTGCGATGGGCCTGATATGCATTGCATGTTTTACCATACAGCGGATTGTAACTTTCCATCCACAAACACATTTCCGAGACATTGGTTACACCCAATGGAATTGCACCAGCAGTTCTTAGTCGTGCAACGGCTGTTGCATCCTGACGTGCAATACAATTTTTTCGTTTTAACAGCCCGCCTGTGTTTGGCATACCGGTTAAACAAAAGCTTTCTTTAATGGTACAGGGTACACCTAAAAATGGCGGAAGGTTTGTTTTATCATTGCTTCTGATCAGATCATCTGCAAGTTCTGCCTCTGTTCTGGCCGCATCAAATCGGGATTGAACCAGGGCATTTATTTTTGGATTAACACGTTTAATTCTAAATATGTGGGCATCGACAACATCTATTGAGGTCGTTTCCTGGTTTCTAATCATTTCTGCCAAACGCGTTGCTGAATAGGTTAATAGAGTACTCATTATATCCTGAATTTTTGGAATAAATTTTTGTCAACCGGACAAACCAGACATGTCCAGTTTGTCCGATCATAAAAAATGTTTAATGGGGAATTTAATTCAACTTTAATGAAAAGCGCGAATAATCAATTCCACATGACAGACTAATCGGGCTCAATACCCAAAGTTTTCTTGATTTTTTCCAGCAAAACTTTTTCTTCATCTGCCAGAACCTTATCCGCCATAGCCACTTTTTTGGCAATTTCAAAGGCTTCGGATCTTTCTTCAGGGGCTTTTAAAAGCTTGACAAGCGTATCAATAGCCAATTCTTGATCAGTTTGAAGAATACGAGATTGCTCTTTCACCTTCTTTTTAAATATTGCGGGATGTATTTTTTTCAAGATCGGATGCGAACGAACGATGGATTCCGAGACAATGTATTCGGCCTTGTCAACAATATGATCTGCGCTTGCAACAGCCAGCATTATTCGAATGACACCTTCAACAAAATTTCCTTCAGTCATTCTATTGAGCCATACATCTTCATCCTCAAGAAGAGATTGTTCCTGGGCCTGTTCCTTTTGTCGCTCTAATTCTGCCCTGACTTCATCGGGCACATCCTTGTTAAAAAATTGTCTGACAATGGGACTGCCATAAATTGCCTTGAAAACAGATTCTTGTGATAAATCTCGAATATCCCGATAAAAATTCAGGCAGTTTTCTACACCTTTTGAGAAATGCTTTTCAAGTTCGACAAATAAATTATCTGGAGATGCTGCCTTTCGATATTTTCGCACCATATTTGCCAAAGATGCAATGGGAAGCATCATCGGATTGAGATCGGAAATGGGATATCTCTGAACGCGCAGCGGATGGAGTTGTCGTAAAAACTCTGCTGTAAATTCTGTTGTGGCCATTTTAACCATAGGGCTGAAATATGCTTTATAAATACTATCATTCACCTCAGATAAAAATGCCACCGGCTCGAAATCTAATTCATCTTCCATACCATCATCCAGCGTCATGATATCATCAAAGGTTCTTTCTTCAAAACGTACCCGGTTTTCTGCCATGACCATTTCATTATTACCTTGTTCGATGACCATTTCATAAAGTCCGGGTTCAAGATAATCAATCATATCCATGCTGCCAATAATTTCTTTATGTTCCTTTTTGGCAACACTGGATGCGACAAAAATACCAAGATGACCAATCTTTTTATGAACCATATAAACCATCACCTGCTGTTGGTGCTTGATTTCTTCAATAGATCCATAAACCTTAATGATCCAGTTAAGTGCCTGCTGGGGCGGCGTGATGTTATCTCCCTGTGATGCAAATACAACAACAGGATCGTCGAGATTTTTCAGGTCAATTACACTGTCATCTTCCATTTTCATGCCCTGTTCAAGCTTGTTGCCAACAAACAGACTGTCAACGATAAAGTGAATCTCTTCTGATGTCATGCAGAAGAATCCGCCCCACCATTTTTCAAAATTCAGGTATCGTGATTCTTCAGTATCAATTTTTCGGTATAAATTATATTGTTTGGTCCATATGGTATTTGCCGGATTTAATAATTCCATATTTAAAACCAGATTGGCACCATCAAAAATGCCATTGCCCAGATCCGCAAAAAATGATGACAACCAAACACCGCCACAAAGCCCCCCACGATAACGCATGGGATTTGAACCATCAACGCCTGCCCAATATGACAGTGGTGATCCTGCAAGCACCAGAGGGCCAGTAATATCGGGACGATCCGCACTCAATAAAGCGGTTGCCCATCCCGCCTGGCAATTACCGATGACTGATGGTTCATCAGCTTTGGGATGCCTTTTTCTGATTTCTTCCAGAAAATGAATCTCAGCATTTTTAACATCAGCAAGGGTTTGTCCGGGAACCGGGTCTGTATAAAAAAAGATAAAATAGACAGGATGACTATCTTTCAGAGCAAGTCCAATTTCAGATTCTTCTTTTGTACCACCAATGCCGGGTCCATGACCGGCGCGAGGATCAATGACCACAATCGGACGTTTTTTTGGGTCAGTTGTCTGGCCTTCACGCGGAATTATTCGAGACAGGGAATAATTAACCGGTCTTTCCAACGTTCGGCCATCAATCAAGACTTCATAATCAAATATCAACACAGGCGGCTGGCCTTTATGCAAATGCTCCATATATGTATTGCCACGTTTGCGAATGACATCCCAAAAAAGAATACTTCGCTGGAACGAATCGATCCAGTATTCAAAAGCATCCTCCAGTATGTTTAATCCGGGAATTTGTGTTTCTGTCATTAAATGACCTCCATTTCTTAATGGTTATTGAATGGCCGTTGATCCCTTAGAATGCTTCATTTTGGGGACGGCTATTAAAGATTTAGTTTGCTTGTAAATTGTCAGGTTTTGATGAATATTTTTTCAAATGTGTTTTCTTGAGACATTTTTTATATTTTTAAATACATTAGCCTACACGCATGATAAAATCAACTGATATTTATGTAATTAATAATAAATAATTGAATTAGAGATTAAATAAGCTGTATGAGACTAATAAATTAACATCGTAATATTTTACTTGTATATACCCGAAAATTTATGACCGCCTACTTATAACCAAACGTCGGTCGGAGCAGAGACGCTCAACTGAATGTTCAAATACTACCAAATTTCATTGAGTTTGTGATCTTCGATTAACTGACATTGCGTTAAACACATTCACATAACCAGCCGGTTCAGCGGATTCTCTGACCTTGATGTTGAACTAATCCTTCGGAGGGAAGAAGAGGTACTTTTCCTATTAGCAATAATGATGCCAATGGTCGGTTTTAGTCAGTGATGTTCAACCAGTCGATCAAGCGGATTCAACTGTCTCAAAAAAATAACGCAGCTTACGCTGCTTTTTTTTGAGTCTGCGTTTCACCGCTT
>Ga0272440_1001263_pt1 | contig 21043 bp, 8 predicted proteins | sample SSMMMBAug17_FD_192440 | JGI IMG/M metagenome (GOLD analysis project Ga0272440, IMG submission 192440) | Marine sediment archaeal communities from Little Sippewissett salt marsh, Falmouth, MA, United States - SSM-MMB-Aug17 | ecosystem: Environmental > Aquatic > Marine > Wetlands > Sediment ...
AGTTTGATCAATATCATTATCATTGCCATACATTGGTAGGAATGCCAGTTCCAACAATGATGATGTATCTCCGGCTTCAACAGCTTTTCGAATTTGTTCAAGACGTTCTTTCCCATTTCGTTTGGTCAAATCAACAAATGTCGGCTGATACAAACCACTCTGGGTTTGAATTGTTTTTTTGCCATTGTATGTCCGGCCTGAAATCAAGATAATATCAATTACATCATCCCGCCATTCTTTTGCAACACTAAAATGTTGTGATGCAAAGCGATACAGATCAGATTCAGTCATGTGACGTTGTTCTTCAAGATGATAACAATTGTCGTTTTCATCTTCAAATATCACATCAACAACACCTGTATTAACAGCTATTTCCACCGGCTTGAATGAACAGACGCGTTTAATGGGCGCAGTTTCAATGCCTAAAACACTTAATGTCTGCCCTTTAAATGCCTGAGACAGCCAGTTGATCACAAAATCATAATTTTGATAATATTCCATACCATCAGCAGGCGTTTGCTTGAACACCAGGTCGCTGTTCTCAAACAAATTGGTTTTCCATTTTTTAAACATTAAAGGCGTTATCTGGTATTCTTTGCAGATCGCCTCAATGGGAATGTCCTTTAAGAAATGCTGTTTGACGATTTCCGATTTTTCTTTTGGTGTAAATATGGGGTTCATTTTGTCCTCAATTTAATATGAATGGTATCAATAATTATAGCATTTTTTTTAATTATACTAATTATTAAAAATAATTTCAATAAATGCAAAGGAAAACTCGGAAAATAACATGCTTATTTTTCTTGATCGTACAATAAAATAAGGTCGTGTAGAGACGTAGCATGCTACGTCTCTACAGTACATTTACCTCAAAACGAACAATATCAATAATGGGGAAGTTATTTTCAGAGCATTCCAAAGACTTTTATTTACATCTATAACTCTTTTTACGTCACTTTTTTCAACAATATGAAAAAAAAGGATCTTTAAAAGAAGAATGGAGCCGAAGAAGAACGAAGAAGAATGAGGCCAAATATTAATTATTAACTATTTATTAATATTGGATCGCGGATAAGAGCTGTCCGCAAAGAAATAGTTAATAATTAAGATGCGACCCCATTCTGATTTGCCTGCTTTATATTGTTTCAAGTGCAATTCCGCTTGCTAACGCGCGCGGCTCAGAAAATTTCGGCAGCTTTGAATCTGAGCCGCGCGCGTTAGCAAGCGGGACTGTAGTTGAAGCAAATCTCAAACAGGCTTTCCGAAGACGCACAAAAGTTAGGATAATCTAAAATTTGCCCGAAGGGCACTATGTTCATGTATCGAAAAAACAAAATCCTGATTTATATTATCAGCCAACCTCCTTTTTGTCGCTTGTACAGTGCTTTCAATTCCACAGCCGCCCTTTCATGACTAATTCTTTGATTTGTTAAATCCTTATATATTTTCTTTGCCTTTTTCGTTCGTTTCACAGCATCACTGGCATCCTGAAATGCTTCAATCCATTCGATTATCTTGTGATACCACCTGGTTTTTTGTTCTGTATTATCAGAATCAAATGTCATCTGTTTCATTATTTCTTTTTGCTTTTGTTGTATTGCAGTTAACTCTGTCTGAAATCTTTCATTTTGTGCTGTTGGAAGTTTTTTAGCCTGATCTATGGTTGTTTGGATATATTCATTTGTTAATATGCTTAATTCTTGAGATGAACTCAAGGTTTGTAAACCCACATGATTATCGGATGGTTCGTCAGATAGTAACTGATTACATGCATGATAACATCGCTCCCATGCCTGCCATGAATAAACAAAATCAAGCCCTGTGCCTTTGATGTTTTGAAGCATCATTATACGATTATGAAGACCTGGTGGTGTGTTTGTAACGATTTGATGATTTACCTGGTTGCCTGTTGCATGATAATTCCAGATCACAATAATTTTCTTTTGAAAACATTTTTCCAAAAACTTCCTCGCTTTTTCTTCAAGTTCACTGAACTGATTGTTTTTTAATTTTTTAAATTGATGAATAATGGATTGGTAATCATGAAATTGTTCAAGGTCATTTTTTAAAAATTGAATGATTTCAGCTTGGTTTGACACATTCATTTCAGCAAGCTGTTGAGAAAGTTTTTCAGGATCATCCCAGTTCTGAAGTAATTGTTTTACTTTTGTACTTTCAATCATTGGTTGCTTTATTAGCATTGATTTCAATCGATTAATCACATGATTTTTTGTCATTGGAATTCTTAAACGTTCGCAATGGGTTGTAAAATAGTCCATATGCGCTTTTTGATCTTCTTGAGATTCTTTTACCTGAAACAAACGCCGATCTTTCATAAAGCTATCCCAGGCTTCTTTAATATAGCCGGTCAACCCATTCAGGTTCGACCCAATTAAAATGTGGCAATCTGCACTGATATCTTCAACCAGAATTCGTGCAAATACTTTTGATCGAGGAATTCTATCTGCACGATTATTGACAACTGTCATAATCCAGATGTTTGGATCTTTATTTAAGTGATGTTTATCAAGTTCTACCCGACGCCAGTTACTTAAAGCGCCAAAACGTTCATTAGCAGACATACCACTGATAAATTCCAGGGTTCTTGTTTGTATGGGTACAAAAGGATATATTTTTAGTACCCCAATGTCAGGAATCACACGATCGGCCATTTCCTTTAATGCAAAATCTTTTTCAATGCCAAGTTCTTCTGTCATTTTTAGGACAAGGGCAATATTGTAAGGATGTTCTTCGTATGAAAAACGATTGAGAATATCATCTGTAATCAACCCCGCATCAATCCAGTTTACTTCCTTTAATTCTGTGTTAAAAAGATTTGCTTTATTTTCTAGAATGGGAAGCATAGATTCTTCGGTGGTGAGTAATCTGGATGATTTTGGAATAAAATTGGTCATGACTTCTGGAATATTGATACCTGCAGGTCCTTGGATATCTTCATGATCTGGATATGTATTGGTAATTGTGGATAGATCATCTTTCATCCAGTCATGTTGAAGAATTTTCACATAAGCGGGTGTCAGTCCCATGCATTCCCACAATAAAACATTGCACTTCATTTTTGCTGACATGCATGTCAGATGATGTTGTTCCCAAATGGTGGCTTTGTCATATGGCCGAAACAGAAACATTTCACGCATTTTACTAAATTGGTGCGCATGAATGAACATGGCTTCACAGCCAGTTGTTTTGGAAAGAAAACTATATCCAGAGGCATTGATAATCGCGCCTTTTAACCGCTCAACACTTGATTTTCCACGCGTTCCCCATCCCCCAATAACCAGTGGTAAATTTGCGCGTGCGTTCCTGATTGCTGATTTCATGTAAATATTCCTGAATAAAAAAATCAGGATAATCAGCATACAAAAAATCGTCAGATCAAACAGTGTGTTTTGATAAACAGAAAAAAAGTATTCTTTTAATTGATAAAACCAATACGAGTCAAATATGAGTCGATAATCAAACATTTTCCTCCTTATCTGATGATATTTGAAAGAACCTTGAAACCATCGGGTCTGCTTTTACTTCAAATCCATCAGAGTCTATTGAATAAGGTGTATAGTCAATTTTAAACCCGAGTTTCTTGAGAGATTGTACATAAGAATATGGGAGTTCCTGACTTGATTCCTCCCAGTTTCGCATTCCTGCATAGGTGTAGAAGTTTAGTGTCAGTTTATACCTGGCCCACATTTTTGTTATCCACCATTTTGGCGGATATATGGCTGTCATGCCTTCACTGGTATAAATCATCGTGGGTTGATTCCAAAATCCCGCATTATCGATCACTGATAACATTTCATCAACCAGCGGTAAATAAGGGCGCCAACCTGATTCACCTGGCATAAGCAGCGGCTCGCCCGGTACTTTTGTTGAGGATAATTCATACAATATTTGAGAATGACAGTGCATGTTTCCATAAAACAATCGTCCTATCGTATGCTTGAATGCTTGACGCTTATCTGGTGAAGGATTTTTAAATTCAAACAAAAATCGCCATAACCTGAAACCAAAATGGAATCCTCTATATAGGCAGGGTTTCATAAATCCATTTTTTATTGTCAATGGAAAATCATCCTGACAAATCACAGCAAGTAAGCGCCCAATAACATGTTTATCATGATTTTTAATCAGTTTTCGTGACACATACTTTTTCTTTCCAGGCTTTATGTGATCAATTATTTTTTTCAGTTCAATTTTTAAAGATTTTATGTCCTGATGAAACTCAGACCACATTTGTTCTCGCGCTTGCGCTGCCCACCTTCTGATAGAAAGATCGGAATGTGTTGTATTTAACAACGTTAACTGACTGACAGTATATTGATACCAGGTTTTGGATTGCTCATCTAAACCGGCTTCTACGAGTTCTTTTAATACGCTTACACAGACATTAAGACTGACACGCAAAGTATAAGTATCATTTTCAGATGCCAAAACCCTTCGTAGCAGTTTTAATAAAAATTCAAAAAGATCGGTTTGTGATGCAAAAGACTGTATTTTCAGGATGGCATATGCACGCACTTTTGAATCCTGATCCTCAATGGCAAGTTTCCAGAGATATTTTTGAATATCATCTGTTTGCGCATGCAAAAGCGCATCAATCATAGCCTGTCTAACAAATGGACTGGGATCTTTTATGATTGAGTCAAATAAATGGTGAAATTCTTCCAGCACTTTGAGGTTATCAGCAAGAACTTTTACCGCACAACTTCTGACAAACAGATCATCTTTATCACCAGGAATAGATAACCTTTGTTCCAATGCTTTTTTTAGATTATTCAATGACATGCTTTCCAAAAGTTTCAAAGCCTCACATTGAATCCAGATGGGCTGTTTTTTATCTAATGCTGCTCTATAAATGTATTGAATGGTTTTTTCATCAACACTCTCTTTTTGAATTTCTTGTGGCAAATGAAACAAAAGATTAGAAATACATTGAAAAGCTGACAAGCGAACGCGATTGTCTCCTTGATAAGCAATCAAAGGCATAATTATTTTTGAAATCTGAATTTTTTTGAAAATATTTCGTAAGTCCGCTTGTAAAGATTCTTTCTCATTTTGGATGTAATGCTTACCTAAAGTACCCAATCTTTCCAAATAGAAAGCAATATCACTTTCAAGGACAGCGATTTGGGTATGATACCGATCAGTAACAGTGTCTTCACCAAACCATCTCGAAAATGCTTTTTTGTCCAAAAGTATTTGTTTGGGGGTTGCGCCAAGATCTTTAGCAAAACTTAAAATATGTTCTTTCTTTTCTATTTCAGTTGTTGAGCCGGAGATATACTTTTTAAATTCAGCATGAGACAAATGATGTTGCGAAATTTTGTCGAGTTTGTCACGAATGATGATTTCCAAAAATACAATTATTCTTTCCAACAGTTCATTTGTTGATAACTTTTTTTCATAATCTGACTTTTCATGCGCAATATATTTTCTGACAACATCCTGAATGGTGGATTTTAGAATTTTGATTTTTAATGGTGTCAGGTCGATGATAAACAGTTGTTCAACAGTTTTGGGGGTTAACATGTTTTACCTTTTTCTTTTTGATATAAGAATATTAGCTCGTTCCCAGGCTCTGCCTGGGAATGCATTCCTGGTGGCTCTGCCACCTGTGCACTATAAGAGGTGGCAGAGCCACCAAGAAAGCATTCCCAGGCAGAGCCTGGGAACGAGCAGCTCCAGTTTTTCAAAAGTCAAGACAAAAAAACTTGAACATCGAGTTTAAACAATTTAGTTTTATTCATCTTTCAGATATTGTATAAAGGACTTTGCCCCTGAAGGTGACATAAAATCCCGATAAAATCTACCCTTGCCCATATGGTAATGAAGTAATATGCTTCCGGTGGTATTACCAGATTCAAATTCATGTGATATATCCAACTGTGCTTCAAATCGATGCGTATTGATAAACCATTTCTCCCAGGTAAATGTAGCGTTTATCAAATTTCTTGATAAACTGTTTTGTCGATCCTGATCTGGTAGATACCACCGCAGTCCATATTGAATTTCGGCAATAAATGGTTTTAAATATTGAACGAACCCGGTATTCAATTTGATATGGTCTGGAGCCAAAATTCTTTTATCTTCATTTGTCGTTAATGACAGGCCAATTTTTAGTTGCGTATCCAGAAATGGACGATAAGTCAGCCGATCCCCAATGGATAATCCCAATTGATGGTCCAGTTTATAAGCTGTAAAAATATCCTGATCAACATAGCTGAGGTTATGCTGCTTCATTCCCTCCAAACTTAGTATCTGTGCAAAAGCCGAAAGATAGCTCAAATGGCCTAATTTTGGATTTATATGAAATCTTTTTGAAATTCTGCCATCGATTCTACCGCGCCATACAGTATTATCATTTTCCTGAGAATCAAGTTGTTGCATATAGAATAAGCCCTTCAGCCTTAAATTCATTGGAATTGTTCCTGGTAAACGCAGCATTTCTCCTTTCATTCCAAGCAGTGCGCCGCCATTCTCCTTCTGTCTGGTAAAAAAATTGGTAAAATAATAGGTTTGATTATGTGAATTATAGTATCTATAGCTTGATGCCATCTCCACAAACTTTTCTCTTAAATGCAAGGAAGAATCATCTTCATTGATATTTTTTCTACTCACTATTTTGCCGGTCATGGAAATCGTGCCATCATTGCTGCTAATCAAGAAACTATCCTTAAAATCTGTTGGTTGTTTTGCAGTTCTGGAGTTAAGCTGAATAAATGGTTTAACCGGCATCTGGCTTTGTGCAATCTGTGTACGTAAAATAGATTTGGATCGTTTTTTTTTGTTGGTTTTATAAAAAACCCTAAATAAGCCCTCGTCTTGTCCTTTTTCAGGTAAAATTTGGATGTTCTGAAATCCATTTTCAACAGCTTGATATCGACAATACGTTTTTCCATGTTTCAAGGTATCGATTCTAAGCCAGGCAGGACCTTCTATTTCAAACTCAATAGGTTCTTCTTTGCTCGCTATATGATAGGTTCGTTTAACATGTTTTATCAGGTAATCCTGTTCCAAGAGAGTGTCCTGGGCATGATCATTTGAAAACGCAACATTGATTCTTAATAGTTGATTTTCAATAGGCTGAATGATTTTGAATCGAATTGTATGGTTGCCAGGTTCGATAGATTGGATCATCTGGTGTTTTTGATTTTTTTGAGTAAAAATTATAGGAGCGAAGATTTTATCATCGATCTGGCACTTTGCCTCAAAGGGAACAAGATCGTTAAATCCAATATCGACAAGAGAAAGATTGATAAATATATATTTGGAAGTCATCAAATATGTTGATAAAACCAATTCACTGTCATCAGCAAGTATATGGTCGTAAGGCTTAAGTTTTGGAATGAGTGATTTTCTTTTTCTTAAGAATGGGCTTTCAGGATGCCATCCTTTGAATTCAATATATCGTACACCCGCACTTGAAATAATCGTCTCGACTTTCTCCCAGCGTGTACGTTTCATAATCTTACTGTACAATGATTGAAATCCTTGAATATTTTTCTTTTTATTCAAATAAAACAATTTTTCAGCTTCATATATTGTCTGTTTGGAAAGCACATTTTCTTTATCCGCATGAAAAGCAAGTAAAAGCATTTTTTGATAAGGAGTTAATGGTTTTGATTGTGCGATAATATCTCCATGATGATCCAGTTTAAATGCAAGGTTTGGTTTGGGAATACACTTGATTGATGGATTTCTTTTTTGTTCGAGACGTTGACTTGCCTGTTCAATATGTTGTTGTATTTGATCTGGCGTAATACAGGAAACCTCTGGGACAAGGTGCGTAGAAATGGTTTGAATTGATTTATTCTTACTGGCAATAATATGAATTATTTGATCGGTGTTATTTGTAAAGAAAGAACTCAAATTGTTTGAACAATTGATACAGATGTGGTGGGCGACTTTTTCAGGTGTGAGTAAAGGTAGGACTGTGTATGGGATTAGCGGTCGTTTAATATCAAGACTGGCAATTATTGGAAATTGATCCGAAAGGATTCTTATTTGATGCAACCCACCTTGAACCTTAAATATTTGGGTCACCTTTTGTCCAGGGGTTTCATTATTGTGGCCGACAATTTCTAAATTTGGGGCTTTCGTATTTCGGAATATTGGAATCAGATCAATTTCATCTTTTATTTGAACGCGGACCCATCCATCTAAAAAAGAGATTTGATCCTTTGTATGTATTGGCCTTATTTCAAGCCTTAATTCAGAAGGCCCTATGAGCTGAATTGTAATGGGTTTTATACTCGTGGCGACATATGCTTGACCATATAAATCTAAATCAGGACTGTACATCGTTCGAGCGCCATAATAGTCCACAAACAATTCATTTGCATTTTCCCAGCCCATGGGCCCTGGATGAGATTGTTGCCATTGCTCCCATTCCAAAATAGTATCTATGCGGGTTTCTTTCTCTGAAGATAACAAATTATTTTTTATCAGGAATCCTTTGTGAATATGGTCGTAATAGTTTTCAGGGAGCTCTTGAGAATGCGTGTTGGAAAGTAATTTATGCACGTCATCATACCGACCATTTTTAAGCAAGATTTGTATTTGCCAAAATTTTTTTTCTTTTATATCAGAGATACGTTTTAACTTCTCGAAAATTACTTCATCCCAATTTTTTCGAATGAAAGCAGTTAAAATTGAATGATTTAATTCAGGAGATTCTTCAAGTATCAGGCTCAACAAATGAGCAATATCAGTGTACCCTTCTGCTAAAAGAAGTGGTAATATTTTGGATAATAGTTTTGGATAAAGATATTGTGATGAAGCATACGCATATAGGGATATTAATGATTGATTATTCTGATTTTGTTCATAAATGCTTTTTAATCTTTCAAAGGCATTTTTCCGTGTTGTTGTTTTGACAGAATAAACCAAAATGCTCTTCAACAATTCTTTTGCTGCATAGTCATCATTGAGGGTTTGAAAAAGTTCAATTTGCTTAAATATTTCTTTTTCTTTCAAGGGGATCTTGGAAAGAGCTGATTCCTGTTTAAACTTAGATGATACACGGCCTTCAAAACGTTTTGCGCGTGAATACAAAAAGCGATACAAAGGATTGAGAACCTGAATAAATTCTTTTTCTTCGGGGTAAAAATGTTCTCTGTTATTTTTTCGAAAGGAAAGTGTATTCAGTAGATTATTTTTAACCTTATCCATTCTGATAAAAGGTTTCATACTTAAATATTCACTGGCTGACCATGAAAACTTTTTCGCATCTCGGTATTGAAGCGCGATATCGATATCATGGTTTGCAGATTGATCCTGCCAAACTTCAATCGTATTCACATTTGCAGGCAGATATAGTTCAAATACTTCTGATTGAACGTAATTCACTGGAATATCAAATGAGGAGCCTGAGATAAGAACAGGTTTGTTTTTAGGGGTGTGATGTAATCTCATATATATTTCTTCTGGTTTTATCCGATAACCTGCATCTGGAATTTTGTTAGAAGTCTTGGTTTCAAATAGAATGGCTGCCATTTGGCCTCTTTTGACCCAAAAGGCGTTTTGTTTAAAAGGCGCAGGAACAATCATTCGTAAAAATCCTGGTGTGGCGTGATCCGGTATATGGTATATGAGATGATGTCCTTTGGATATTCTATTAAAAAAGGCTGCCGGTAGTTTTTTGATTTTGCTTTGCATGAGTTGATCAAATATATACAAAGGGCTTTCAATGTTTTCTTTTTCCACTAATTGTTGTGAAAAAAAAGTAAAATATTTTTGAAATGATCTGGTTTGTTTCGTGTTTGGAAGTACATTTCGATAAAAGGTATGATTATTGTACAAAATTTTTCCCTGACGTCTTATTTCATTATATTTGTTTGATAAATCATAACGATCTATAAGTAGCATTGTACCTGTCAAACCACCTGATCGAATCTTGTTATTACGACAAAGGGCCATGGCTGTTTGTTCAAGATGCAATACTTTCGTACTTGAATTGGTTATCATTTGTTTCATTTTTATCAGCGAATCTACATTATAGATAGTATTTGAATCCTTTGCCTCAAAATCAAATGAATAACGATCAGGCGCATTCAATGATTTGAATAAATAATCGGGTCGCTCTTGCTTTAAAACTCGAATAAGCAGATGGGAATCACTTCTTAGAAATAGGGTTTGTGTTTTTTGAGGGAGTTCAATATAGAACTTTTCTAATCGCCCTGTTAATTGAAATTTTCCATTGAAAAATACAGGTTGAAACGTTTCTGGTTTAGTTTCAAATACATTGACCTGCGGAGAATTATTATCAAAATGCTGCCATAATCGAAAGGTTTGTTTTTCTTCTCTGGCATATTTATGATAGATATATCGTATTTCAATTTTTAATCTGCCAGGTATTTTCTCTCGAATAAAAATTGGCAAATGTGGTGTCATTTTATAAAAAGTCAATTCATTTTTCTTATGATTTGCCAATAGCTGGACATGTGGCGCATCAATTTTAACAATTTTTCTGTATGGAGCAAAATTAGTCATTTTATCAGATCGTGAAATAAATGAAGCAAAACTATTTATTTTTCTACTGGATGAAAAATTTTTGATACACACAATTGATGGAAAATCCAAATTGGGTTCCATGAACAAATCGTTATTATCTGGAGTTTTTTTTAACTGAATATTACAGAATAAATGCCTGCCATATGAAATACTGGCATTAAAATCAGACAATGCAGCATTTGTGTCAAACCATATAAAACGCATTTTTTCATTCGCAGGTAAACGAATATAACTTTCCTGACCTGGTTCAAGAGTAAATACATACATGTCTTCTTTACTTGAATATGATGGCATTTTTCCATGAATAATTTCAGGGGAACCTTCAACATTGTGCCACCAGATTTCTGGATCCATATTTTCAGTAAGATGATAATGGTATGCATCTAGCCTTGCATAAACCTTATCGAATTGTATTCCAATAATAAGAAGTAGAAAACAGGAAAGAAAAAATCTTTTCATAAATTATAAACCTTCAATACATTTTAATAATTTTTCTCTCATGGATTGTTCTTTGCGAAGTTTATTTCTGATGGATTTGTTCATTTCCAGATGAATAAATCCATTGTGTCCCATTTGTCGCAAGGTAATACCGATTGTATTTTGAGTCCCGCCAAGCTCATTGATTTCAAATGGGTATAAACTGGAAACAGTTGAAAATCTTTTTTCAAGGCATCGATCCAAATTTACCAGTTGTTCGTTTTGACTCCATGAACCAGAGCTTATGATAAAAGTCGATTGTTTACCTGTTTGTGATTTTCTTTTGTCTGAACTGAATCCATGTAGTTGAATAATATGGCCCTTCGGATAGCAATGGGCAAACTCTTTTGAAAAAGCAATATAGTAGGATTGATAAAAATCACAAAGATCAGCGGAAATCCTTTTACCTCCCTGGGTATAATTTCTGGGAACTGAGTTCCAGGCTCCCGCAGCAAAATTTCCTTCTACAAACAATGTTAAGCCTATTTTTCCAGTATAAAGATCCTTTTGTCTATGTGGCATTTGTAAAACATCTTGGGCTTTTGTATTTTTGAAAAAGATATAAAAACCTCTTCCTTTTTGATGCGCTTTTTCTTCAATAAGAATTATTAACTCTTTGCGATTTAACTCCATTTTAACTATTTTAAAATGGAGTTCTTTTAGAATGTTCTTTAACCCAGAAAGGTCTTTGTTGGTAAAAAGTGATCTGAAAAGAATTTGAGCTTGATCTAATTCCTTTGCACCAGGATTGATATAATTTCCAGTGGTTTTTGAATTTTTGTAAATTAGATACAGATCATCCCATTCATTTGCATCTGTTGTGTTGGAAATTGCAAAAAAACATAATGACAATGCAATAACGTGTCGTATTAAATTCATTGGTATTCCTTTATTGTATCCTTTTGTTTCGTTTTCAAAATACTATTGCAAAAGTGATCCTTTTTTAAAGACATCACTCCAGCATCTCATCATTAACAATTCCTTCAACGCGAAAAAACGTTGCTTTTTCAAAAATACCCAATGTAATTTTTGAAAAAATCAAATATCCTGTATTGTGGCGATTTAACTTGATTGTTAATGCATATTCACCAGGAGGAAGATCACTTCCCAGTGGTAAATAGAAGGATTCTCCCTGTCCAACAAACTCATTTTTTGTAAAAAGTACAGGCGTTTTAATAAAACGATTGGGTGTAATTACATATCGACGATTGCATAATGACCAGTCGTTTAATGGCGTTAAACGAGGAGCCTGTTTTCCTTTTACGTGAACAGATATTGTTGAAGGCCTGGACTGTTTGTAATCAGCAAAGAAATGAAACATGAGTACTTCTTCTTCTCTACTGGTTTTATTATATTTAAATACAAGTTCTTTTGAATCAATCCTTTTTGCAAGACGTTTCATGATATTCTTTGAACCAGGACCCGCACCATTGATATATATAGATGTGTTTTTCAAGAAATTGCTTTCAAATTTATGATTTTTAACTGTTATAGATGGTAGGCTAATTTCACCCCTTGTCCCTGATAAATAGTATTCTTTTTGCTGCATTTCATCTATCTTGATCTTTAATAATTTTCTCTCAAAATTTTTCTTTATAAATAATAAATCTGGTGAAATCACATGCACACCTTGTGCTGGTTTTTGAAAATGAATATCAACAGACTTTCCAGTGGGAACTTTTTGATAGATGGTATTTAACATTTCATGTCGATAAGGTTTTGAGTTATCCCAATCTAAAAGTAAATAACGCCCCCGCCATTTTGATTCTGGAAAAAACATCTCCCATTTGTATTTTCCAGCAATGTATTCTTCTCTTGATTCAGGTGGTCTGAATTGAATTATCACAAGATGGGAGCGGCCATTTTGTTCAAGAAGATTTCGATCTATGGGATAAAATGCAAACCAGGTGGGCTGCCTGTCTGGATCTTTCAAATTGTATTGATGATAATCTTTTGGAATTCTTGTCAATTTAGGCATGCGATATGGACGATTATATGCACTGATTAATACGTTTTGCTCAGATATAAATTTGATTTTTTTTACATGACGTTTCAATGCAAAATAATAACGTGCCGGTTCAGATAGATAAATACCGCTGATATCATCTGCCAGGCGGTCGTAGAGTGATTTTGTCGTGTTTAATGAAAGTTTTCCTGATTTGATCGTTTTATTGTTCTTATTCAATAAGGCATATGAGACAAAATCTTGTGTTGCTTTGTTCTGGATAAAACTTCGGAAATCAAAACGAAAAGGGGTAACACGATTTTTGCTGTGATTGATCGAATAAATCACAGGTTTATCTTTATCCGAAACAAATGTTTTTATTTTTAATGGATCTGGCGTGATATCAATCTGTTGATCTTTTTTAATATGAAATACTTTTAATACCAGCGGATGAGAAACACTGATATCAATTAAACCATTAAGGAATGATTTTTCTATTTGAAACTTATCTCCATAAAATTTGTACTGGTATTCATTTGTCTGACCAGGCTTTGCGCCATACCAGCTTAACTTGATTGTTTTTTCTATCGGGCTATCCTGATTTTCTGCGACGACAAATTGAAACTGCACTCGACTCTTTTGTTGGGGGAGTGAAACGACTCCATGATGAAAAACATCCAGAAGAAATCCTTCAGGTAGAACTTTTTTTTGGATACGAATATGGTCTATATCCATTTCCTTTACAATATAAAGACGCCTGACTTGATAATCTTTTCCTTCAACACCCATCGGTCCCAAAGGTCTCCATTTTTTATACAGTACATGGTAGATTTCCTGATCTATCATTAGATGGTGGGGATATACATTTCCTTTAGCAAGTGCTTTTTTATCATCATGACTCAATCTGTTCCATAAATACCCTTGTTTTTGTGGGGAAGTTTTTTCTTCCTGATATACTCTTAAGATCACTTCTTGCATATTGCTGTCTTTTTCTGCCAGTTTAAACCGGATATAATAAGGGTCTGTATCATTATCCAGATTCATTACGATATGACTAATATCTCCTGGTTTTAAAGACAGGTCATTATAAAAACGTGTATTGACCATGGATTGAGTTTCTGGATCGCGGTATTGTGTCAAGCCCGTGTGATGATAATACGTTTGATCATTTAATATCTGTTGATCTTTATCCAATATTTGATAGTGAAGCCTGTACCAAAACCGCTGATCCAATGTGGGATTAAAATCTGCTTTAAAACTCGCATTGGATAATACTCTTATCCGACGATATCTTGTGTCTAAATTGAATGTGGTCCAATTATCTTGATTGATCAGATAACAAAGACTTACTTTGGATTGCGTTAGGAGATCATTGATATTGCGTGATTCAGTTTCCATTTTTTTCAAAATGGTCAAAACAGGTAAACGTCCAGGCTGATTGTATGCAAAAACGCCAATAAGGATAATTATGGAAATTGTGACAGCATATTTCATACTTATTTCCTTTTTGAAAGCCAGAACCCCCGGGTTTCGATAAATCGCTGAATCACATTTTCTTGTTGAGCCATCTTGTTAATTACAAACGAAGATTCAAAATCTTTGGGAAGAAGATTCATGACGCCAACAAGCCTTTTTCTTTTCGTATAGATCAATATATATGCCTGAGCTGTATTTAAATCCAGGAAGTAACTCAAACGATATTTTCGAAATCCATTTTTTATCGACTTTAGAATCAATATATCCTGGCTTTTGACATAGGATTTCAGCTTTTTCTGTAGTGCGATAACATCACGATTTTTCTCTGACCACACTGCATTTTGAGTCAAGAAGTTGAGCAGATAGTCTTTGACAATAGGAATCCCCAAGGCTTTAAATTGAGCTTGTTGGGCATAATTCGAATGTTGCTGTCGATGGTAAGATCTTGTTTTGGGGCTGAGCCATAAAATTGTAAATTCTTTATTGGCAGATTGTCTTAAATAGGTCGATTGTGGATTTGCTGCCACTTCGAATCCTGCTGTCGTTTTACTTCCATCGATTAAACGCCATGTATATCGATCCTTTTGTAGTGTCTGCAATAAATTGTTTTCAAGCTCGCTGAAATACGTTTCACTATCATGACCACTTGCAAATGACACAATCATATCTGAATCAACAGCCGGTTGATCATCACTATAAGCAAATGCTCTTGTCTGGACAATCATCAATGGATGATTCATGTTCTCTCGAATAATTACCTGACTCACAAGATTAAAGGTATTATGCCGATTTTGGCGTCGCACGATATCTGAACTTCCATTCAGGTTGGCATTTTTATGTGCACCTGCAATAAGCAAAGCCTGGCCTTGCATACGTTCAAATATAGATACACCAAATTGAAATACATTCAGATCGTGCATTGGGCGTGGTATCTGAATTACAAAAGGGCTGCTATTTCCAATTCTAAAAACATAAGTTCCCCAATATTTTCTTTTATCTGGATGATCTTTTTCACATAAAATCAAATAGCGTTTTTTACTGTGTGAATGATGATATTGAAAAACTCTATAATTAAATGTATCTGATATCTTTGCAATTGATTTAAGGGTAATTAATCCCTCATGTGTCCATGCATTTCCCACATATTCATGCTGAATTGTTTGAATAATGGGTTTTACGATTTCTTTATCAAAAAAGAGTAACTCGTTCATATCTGGAACCACATATTTTTCAGATCCTTTGGGTGCAATATGATCCCCTTGAATTAGCCAGTCACGAAGGTAACCTTCAATGTTTTGATTCTCATCGATCATTTGAATGTCATCGTTTGCAAGAATGGTTTTAAGTAATAGATTCTTGATATCTGAGGGTTTCAGAAAAAGCTCTGCAAAACCATTATATGTTGTCTGTCTCTGAATATTGGTTTCTGGGTAAGCTCTCCAGATTAACGAAAAATTATTAAAATAAGATTTTAGGATGGACATATTTAAATCAGAGGGAAGGGATGACTTTACCCACAAAGCACTTTTTAAATCATCCTGGTTGAGTAATTGTTCTTTTTGAAAATGTTTGAGAAATGTTTGAATATTTTGATCATTTATCGCGTTAATTTGCAAAATATTTCGTGATCCGACATCATTATGAAACACCTGAAAAAAAGTCATGGGCGTTATCAACACAGAAGGTGTTTTTTGCTTGAGAAGATTTTTTTGGGCCATTCCAGAAATAGCCAATGCTCTGCAGCGCATCGTTTGAAATATTGCCATGCCCGCCTCGATCATATCTTTTTCTAATAAAGGCATTGGTAATTCTACCACAAGGCCTCTGGTATTTGAAATATCAAAAACGTATGTTCCCCAGCATCTTGAGGCATCTTTATCTCGAAGCACAAGATATTTGTTTTCAACAAGATCAATCTGGTAGTTTAGTTGAGACAAAAAAATGTGGGCTTGACTAAAATCATTGGTATTTTGGGAACGAATATAATCAAGAATAGAATGAATACTTTGAGAAAAAAGATCCATTTCCTTTGCAAGGGGGACCATATCTTTTTGCGTCAGTCTTTTTTGATAGAGTTTTTGTTTTTCAAGTTGAATTATTTCTAACAGTTGATTTTCATCACGATGTGGCATTTGTGGCGTAGTTGTTTCTTTTGTGGAATATGACGATGACCAAAAATTGGGCAAAAGGGTTAATCCAAATCCCAATAAGCATGAAATGACGATGGCATACAAAGAGGTTTGAATGGTTACGCGGACAACCCTGGCAAATATTTCCTTATCATGCATTTTGATGGCCATCAAGCTGGATAGTAAATACCCAAAGCCATAATAGTCTGTAATTTTATTGTCTGGTGCAACGTATAAAATGACGTAAGCTAGAATAAACTTGTACGCATAGCTGATATTAAAAAAAAGAAAGATTTTTCTGGCACCTTCAATGGTTGTATTTTTCAGCATTGGCAATTTCAATAATGCACTGGCAGTAATCAAAATCACTGTCGTTTCAGCAATAGTGACACCTATTTTTGCGGGCTGATACCACAGCAAAGCAATAAGCGATGGAATCAATATGCCACTGTACTCCCATCCATAATTCAAATTCATATGTGACGCCAAAAATGCTGTTGTCAACAAAATAATATATGCCTTTGGACTGGCAATCATGGATGATGCAATATCTTCATAGAGATATCCCAGGTTGCTGATTGAAAAATTAGTGTATTCAATCAATCCATATCTGACAATAATATAGGTAACACCAATCATGACACCCAAAGGTATGATTCCTCTAAAAAATCCTGGTTTCCAAAATTGATTTGCAATCAACGCAACGATAATTAAACCAAAACTGTGTAGATGATTTCGATAGTCAAAATTTAAGGAAAATCTCTGGTTAATATATTCACCAAAAGCCGGAAGTAAAAAACCATCAAAGATAATGCGTATGATTACACTGAAAACCAGGAGTGCAAAGAATCGGTCTCGACCAAAGACAGGCGACCATATGCCTGTAAGAGATAAATATTCAAAAAGATATAAAACAATCAAATATGTGACAACTCCTTCAAAAATAATAACGACTGCAGAAAGCGGCTTCATTATAATTAATGGAACCAGATAACCAGGAACAACAAGTCCGGATAGAGTCCACCCAAATCTCATGTTGAAAAACACAGCAACACAGATTCCTACCCAGACAGTGGTTGTCACAGAGCTGGCAAGACTTGCTTGTGGAAAAATATGAAGTATGAAATGATCCATGAATATGCTTATTGTATGTTAAGTATTTTATTAATTTTATTGATAATATTGTTTTTGTGCGATGGCTTGTGCAATATGTATTTTAACTTTGCTTTCCTTGCCATTTCTTGAGCTTCTTTTTTTTGAAAGGCAGTGATAATCAATACAGGAATTTCAATATTTAAATCATTATTCAACCAATTGATGAATTTTGTCCCTTCAAGATATGAATTTTTCAACTCCATGATAATGAGGTCAATCTTTTCTTTTTTGATAAAAGGGATGGCTTCCAATGGATTCGTTGCTTTGACAATTTTATACCCGTCAAATTCCAATAGAGTTGCCAGGAGGTATTGATAATCAGAATCATCATCGATGATCAGTAATGTATGCATTTTGTTATCCTTATACTAAATTTCCATAACACAAGCCTTTGTATCCAGGATAATAGAAAAATTCATTCCCGATCCTATTTCACTTCTTGCTTGAATCACCCAATCAGCATCTTTAATTTCTCGTGCGATTTTTCTAAGACTTTGGTAAGTTTTCGACTGAATTTCATTTGTACCAAAAATAAATTCTTGTAGATCCTCATTTGGCAAACCATAACCATCATTTACAAAAGTTAATATGGCCTGTTCATCAGTTTCAATTAAATCTGTCATCAGTGTTGTCCCTTCCTTTGCATCTTCAATCAATGTTTCTGTGATAATTGAGAGTGCTTTTTCCAGTAATTCGGGTTTGGTACAAACAAGAGTGGCCAGTTCAGGAATATTTGTTTTCAGGGTCACTCTTTTTTGCTTGGCCAGAGGCGTTAACGACAGGCTGGCTTGAGATAACATTTTTGATGGCATCAGTGGATACTGCTCCTGGTAAATCTGTGAGTAATTCCTGCCAAATTCCTCAGGTGCTTCATTAATAAATTTGAAAAGGTCGCGCAGTCGCTGGTTAATGATTTTGACTGCATTTTTTTTGTGATCTTTTTTTGCTCTTTTTTCAAGAAGCACAGATAATGCCAGGGGAATATTTTGAAGATCTCGACTGAGTTTGAAATTAAAGTAGTTTAGAAAATCTCCTTTTAATTGACTTGCCTTACCGAGTTCTGTTGTTTCAATAATTTCCAGTATAAATCCATAGGTCTGAAATTGGTTCGTATCTTGAAATTCTTGTATGTTTTCATCTGATGTCATTGGTTTTAGTTTTAGTATGAATTTTTTTTCTTGATGATTTTTAAACGATATTGAAAAGGTAAACGCATTTTGCCAAAAGATCATTTCTCTAAACAATTGGCGAATTTTTTCAATGGGTTGATTGGTCAGTCCCACACATAAATCCATGGCTGTCATTTCAAAAGGAAGAACATCTGATTGCTTGAGCAATGAAATCATGGGTTGATTAATATGTACCAACCTGCCAAACATATCATATAAGATTACAGCCATATCAATGCTATGAAACACATGCTCCATCAGATCAAGCCGCCTGCCCAACATCGTGATCGATGAGTTTAGTTCATTATAAGCTGATCCAGCACCCTCCATTTTCAAGATTTTGTACACCTCACGCTCATTCATCTGCTTTATTGAAAGCTTTTGTTCGCGACGAAACAACAGTTCAGCAATTTGTCCGGAAAAAGCCATGATAATTTCCTGAAAATTATCTATTTTTTCCTGATTTTCAGGTGAAATGCCAAATGCCCAAAATCCCTGAACGATTCCGCCAAAAATTAATGCTACCAGATACTGGGTTTCATTTGTATCATTAATAGTGAGATACTTTCTTTTATCCAGTTGAATCATCGTACCTTGAGAAATAGCTGTACTATAAGGTGTTCTTTCATAGTCTCTTCGTTGTTCATCGATATCATTGATATCGCAATTTAGCGCAATGACTTCACGCACGCGATGATCCCCTTTGACACGTTCCAAAAAAATTGACCGATTGAGATCAAGGGCCTGATTCACCATATTGATCACTTGTGACCAATGTTCACTGGATTCAAAAAAACTTTCTGGAATATATCGTTCCCTGAGTTTTACTGATGCATCAATGACAAGTTTTTGATTGGCATCTTCCTGCTGCAAGGATCGTTTGCGATAAACCAGATAAATACTAATAAAATTTGCGGCAAGTATTTCGATCAATGGTAGCCAAAGGTTCATATATGCCAGAAGAAGCCAGGTTATGATGATATAAAAGAGTGTAAATGGAAGGCTGATCCAGGTGATCAGTCGAAAACTAATATATTGATAAAAAATCAGATTAAATAAACACAAGCAAAAAAGCAGAATTAGTTCTATCCATGCCGAAACTTCAGTGATGATATTTCCACCAAGCAATGTTTCCAGAGCGTAAGCATGGAAATGACTTTCAGGCATTCCTTGATGAGGCGTGATGGTCGTTTTAATGCTGTTTTTGTCAATAGTGCGGCTCGATCCAATAATGACATATTTGTTTGTGATCATCTGAGATATCAATTCCCCTGCAACTGCTCTCTGAAAGTCAAGTTTAGCCAAACCATTTTCCTTGCCTCTAAAATCAATCAAATATGAATCATTTTGTATTTGTCTATTTATGTTGTCTTTTTCCACCAACATATATTCAATGGTTTGATAAGTTATGCCATTCAAAGTAAGATGGGTGGTTTGATATCGATTGACGCCATGAAAACTGTGAGGAATTGATTTGATCGCATAGTTAATATTCAATTTCTGAAGGATATCAAGGGATGGAGAAAAGTCATATGATTGATCTTTGGTTTCAATAACGCGAGTGGCAACAACAGTATTGTCATATTGAGCCAATTGATTTAATAAATCTGATGAATCCTGTGGCAATTCCATCAAAATAATTTTTCTTGGATTTAGTTTCTGAATATTTTGAAGTAAAACATGCCATGAATTGTTATCCTGAAATCGGCTTTTTTGATTCATTTCAATAAGAAATACATGTGAAGGAGATTGGCGCGCATGATCGCAAGACCGGACATATTGGTCATATAAGAGTTTATTGGCAACTTCAAATCCACCAAAAAAACTGATTAGACATATGACTGTGGATAATATGATGCTGGCGATCAAAAATAAATATTTCATTGAATTTATATGAGTAAAGGAGTAAAGGTTTGGTAAAAATTGTAAATAAAACTTTTTTCTTGTGCTTTGAATTCATTATTCAAAGTCTAACTGAAACGCAATTTTTATGCCAATACTCCTATTCATTCATTTGTGCATAGGAAATAATGAGGGGGCGCATTTCAAAAAAGGGGGCATTTTCTTAGCCCTGAAAGGGCGTTACATACCAGCCCAGGGCAACGCCCTGGGGAAATTTAAAAAAATTTCTTAAGCCCTGTAAGGGCGTTACATAAATGAGC
>Ga0272440_1001264_pt1 | contig 21043 bp, 10 predicted proteins | sample SSMMMBAug17_FD_192440 | JGI IMG/M metagenome (GOLD analysis project Ga0272440, IMG submission 192440) | Marine sediment archaeal communities from Little Sippewissett salt marsh, Falmouth, MA, United States - SSM-MMB-Aug17 | ecosystem: Environmental > Aquatic > Marine > Wetlands > Sediment ...
GAGTATCTCATCTGTTGTATCTTAGCGGCTTCAATTGTTTTGTTAAACAGGCGCAAAAGTGCATTTGATCATACCGTTTACCATTTAATGATACTATCCGTTATCCTGACAATTCTAAGTGAAATAACCTTTACTTTTTATGTGGATGTATATGATTGTTTCAATTTAATTGGGCATTTCCTTAAAATCCTTTCTTTCATATTAATGTATCAGGCCATTATTGAAATCTGTATCAAAAAACCCAATGAATTACTATTCAGGGATCTACAACAAAGCAATATTCGTTTAAAATTACAAAATAGAATTGCCACACAAATTACATCAGATATGAGTGCCGAACGAATTATTCAACAAACAGTTAAAGAAATGAGCCGCTATTTTCCTTATTATCGAATTGTTTATTCTACACTGGACTTTTCAGGAAAATTAACCGTCATTGATTCAATTGAACCTGAAAATATGCCTGAATTAAAAGGATTTGAAGCTGATCTTTCAATTGCACCTGATTGTCAAAAAGCATTGATCGAAAAACAAGTATTGATTGTTGAAGATATTTTACAAAACAAATTGTTTGATTCTCTGAGAGAATCCACTTTTTTTGAGAAAACAAGAGCGTTGATTAACGTGCCGATCACGCAATCAAACCAATTGACAGGTATACTGTGTTTTGATGCTCCTGAACCCCATCAATGGAAAAATCATGAAATTGAAACGCTAAAAGAAATATCCGCTTATCTGTCAATTGTTTTTAAAAATGCATCATCAGAAAAAAAATTGAACATTTATGAAACCATTGTACAAAATTCAACAGACTTAATGTCGTTTATTGATACCAATTATCGCTATCAGATCGTCAATAAATGCTATCAAGACTTTTTTAAAAGAAATCCAGATGACTTAATCGGTCAAACACCTGCTGAACTATTGGGTCAGGAATCATTCGACACTGTTTTTAAACCGCTTTTTGATAAATGTTTAACGGGAGAAACGTTAGATTATCAGGGGTGGTTTGAAAAGCCAGAAGATAGTAAACGGTTTTTAGATGTCAAGTATAATCCAGTTGTAAATCGGAAAAGTAATGTCATTGGCATTGTTTTTTGTGCACGTGATATAACTGATTTAATAAAAACCCAGGAGGCTTTGAACCTTGAACGTAAGAGGCTCAATATGGTTCTTGAAACAGTTCCAGGTTTTATTTACCTTCAAGCGCCAGATTATACAATTCGCTACGCAAATGAATATTTTCAAAAGACTTTTGGCGATCCAACTGAACGCCTTTGCTATGAAATTATTCATGGAAGAAAAGAACCATGTGAACATTGTGAAACATTAGATGTATTGAATTCCCAACAAAAAACAATTTGGGAATGGACCAATGGCAATAAAATTTATTCCATTTATGATTTTCCTTTTGTCGACACAGATGGTTCTGATCTTGTTCTTGAAATCGGTATAGATATTACCAAACAAAAGGAAACTGAAATTGCATTGATTCAAGAAAAAGCAAGAGCAGAATCGGCCACCATTGCAAAATCTGAATTTATCGCCAATATGAGTCATGAAATACGGACACCAATGAATGCCATTATTGCTTTTTCACAAATACTGAAAGATAAATCATTAGGTTTTTTAAACAATCAACAGATAAAATATTTAGATAATATTTTAGAAAGCAGTAATCGCTTGTTGTGTCTTATTAATGATATTTTAGATCTATCAAGAATTGAATCTGGAAAAATTGAAATAAGCAATTTCCCATTCAATTCTGAAAAATTGATGAAGCGTATCGAACAAACCATATCTTCATTGGCACGAAACAAAGATTTAACAACTGAAGCTATCATTTCAACAGATGTACCAAAGTTTCTGATTGGTGATGAAAATCGAATTGAGCAGGTTTTGAAAAATCTCATCAGTAATGCCGTTAAATTTACTGATCAAGGTCACATAAGAGTAAGCTTAGAAAAAAATGAATCCAATGAATTGATATTTATGGTTAGCGACACTGGCATTGGAATTTCAAAAGAACAACTACAACATTTGTTTGATAGATTTTATCAAGCCGATAGCTCCTATTCGAAAAAATACGCAGGTGCTGGTCTTGGATTAGCCATATCCAAAGAACTGGTTGAATTGATGGAGGGAAAAATCTGGGCTGAAAGTGAATTAGGAAAAGGAAGTGTTTTTTATTTCAAACTGAAACTCGAAATATCCGATGCTGAACATTTTAACCCACAAAAGGAAAAAACAAAAAAAATTGGAAAAATAGTTGACAATAAGCCCTTAAAAATACTTCTGGCTGAGGATGATGACATGAATCGGGAGTCAATGACATTTTTTTTAAAACAAAAAGGCCATCTCATCTCACAAGCCACTAATGGTAGAGAGGTTCTAAACTGCCTGGAAAAGGAGGCCTTTGATATCATCTTAATGGATATTCAAATGCCGGAAATGGATGGTATCGAAACAACGCAACGAATAAGGTCTGATACATCACATAAATTTGATCCCACTATTCCAATTATTGCCTTAACAGCCTATGCAATGAATGGTGATAAAGAACAATTCTTACAAAAAGGCATGAATGCGTTTGTTTCAAAACCCATTGACTTTGATTTATTGATGGATACAATTCATCTGTTAATGTTATCAACGCCATCGGAAAAAAAGATTCAGCACAATATCAGGCAAAATCTTTCTGATAATATTATAGAAATTGAATCATTTATAGCAGAAGTCAGCGATCATCCTGATTTTGCCCAAAGCATGTTAAGTGGCTTTTTACAAGAAGCTGAAAACCGAAAAAAACTTCTTTTTAATGCTTTTGTGAATAAAGATTTTAAGCTACTTGCAACAATAGCCCATAAAATGACCAATTTGTTTTCAAGCGTTCAGCTTATCAGATTAGGGAAAGTGAGCAAAGAATTGGAAAGAGATGCATTGGATAGCAACCTTGAAAGAAGTAAGCAGCATATTGATGACTTAAGTAATGGCTTGAATGAAGTTGAAACATATATCCGTGGACATCAACTATATGCAAAAAAATAGCATTTGAGTTTTGTTTATGAGCTATAATCTGATATGCTATCATCCTAAATTACTTTTTTTTTACCATCTAAAACAATTAAACAATTGGAGTTCCTTATGGATTTTATAGATTCATCAACAGATCATTATTTGAAAGGCAAAAAAATTCTGATTGCCGGCGGATTAGGCTTCATTGGAAGTAATCTGGCACATCAGTGTTTGAAAATGGGGGCTGATGTTACTCTTTATGACTGCCTCGATCCACATTCTGGCGGTAATCTTTATAATGTAGACCTTATCAAAAAAGATATTCATATTTATTTTTTGGATATTTTAGATTTTGATCAACTGGCATTGCATATTCCAGGAAAAGATATTGTCATTAATTGTGCCGCATCAACATCACATCCCTTTTCCATGAGAGAACCCTGGATAGACCTCGATGTAAACAGTCGCGGTGTTATCAACATTCTTGAAGCTATTCGCAGGTTCAATCCAAAAGCTAAAATGGTTCATATCGGTACCAGTACCCAACTGGGACAATTAAAATATACACCAGCAGATGAAAATCACCCTGAATTTCCAACGGATATTTATTCTGCCAATAAAAGTGTATCAGAGAAATACGTTTTAATTTATGCCAATGCTCATGGTTTAAATACTTCAGTGGTTCGTTTGTCAAATGTATTTGGACCTCGTGCCTGTATACACAGTCCTGAATTTACATTTAATAATTTTTTTATTGGACTGGCCTTACAACAAAAACCCATAACTGTGTTTGGCGATGGTATTCAAAAAAGAAATGTTATTTACATTGACGATGCGGTTTCAGCAATTCTTAAAATGCTTGCATCGGATCAAACCAATGGCCAGACAATTTTTGCTGTTGGTGACAATCACTATAGTGTCGCAGATATTGCGACCATTACAGCTGAAACGTTGGGTGGAGAGGTTAAATTTGTACAATGGCCTAAAGAAAGAAGGGCTGTTGAAATTGGTGATGCTATTCTTTCAAATCAAAAAGCAAAGTCATTGTTAAACTGGTCTCCCAAATGGAGCTTTCGGGATGCCCTGCTTGAAACGCAGAAATACTACAACGTTTGCCTGAAAGAATATCTCAGATAATATAAAGGACGGGCATTTTTTTTGGATGCATACAGGCTTACCGGAAAGGTAAAATTGAGGAGGTTATGGATGGATATTTTTATTAGGCAAACGTCAAGACATGCTTGCCGAAAGGACACGAAGTTCGTATCTTTTATTGTAATCAATTCACAATAAAATGCCATGTTTTTCTGAGACAATGTTCTTGGTTTTTGAAATGATGGTTGTGGTTTTGAGAAATGATGGTTTCAGTTCGCTACACTAAGCGTGTATTTTCACACGAATGTCTTGATACCTATTCTATCATCTCCCAAACAAGTCGTTCAAACCCCAAACCAACAACAGCCCATTTTTTTATCTGTTCATCAGAAATCCGAAATTCATTTGCAATGCTTGTTGCATAGCGAATGGCTTGTTTTTTGGCATCGTCCAGCATTTTTCTCACAACTTCCCGTTTTATCAATTCATCGGTTGCTTTTTGGCTCAATTCAACACCTGTCATTCCCAGATCTTTTAAACTCAGATATTTAAACTCAATGACCATATCAAAAAGTTCATATTGTCGGCAATCGGGACGGACAATCATGGCAAGATCAGCATATCCTCTTCGGTGCTCTTGCTCTGAGGCAACCATGAACAGGGTATCTTGATGCAGCAATGTTAAGAAAATGGTTTTGACAGTAAGTTCATTGGCATACTTGTAATCTCTATTGCTGAAAATGGGTAAAATTTTATTTTCCACGAATTCAGCCAAGGGGGCCATGTTTAAGTTTTCATATAACTGTGAAGATACATCCTCTGCGATATTTTTCAATTGTGCGCTGGGTAACAATTTACTCCTTGATTGTTCGATATAGAGTTTTTTTATGACAAGATTGGGAACATTCAATGATAATTTGCCTTTTTTGGTTTCTCCTTTTACACTCAACACACCACCATACCACAGGTAAGCAGCGATAAATGATTGATCCTGATCTGCGGCATTGAGCATTTTTTTCAGACCAAAGTTACGAACAATTTCTCGTATGTAGATATTTTTCCCTTCCATCAACTGCCATAGTATTTCTTCACCACCTGGCATGGCTTTGATAAATAGCAGCTTTTCTTCATCAGGAGCAAGATTGTCATCCAGAATAATTCTGGGATAGGTACACAATTCCTTCAAATGCTGAAAAAAGTAAAAACATAAAGTCGGATTATATAGACGTTCATGTTGAGACAAATCAAATGAATAGCCTTCATACCATCGTTCCATCAAGTCTAAAGCTTCCTGGTATTTGCTTTCAGAAAACTGACACGCACCGCATGTTTGACCTAACAATAGCTTGACTTCATCGTGTGTCAGACCGCATAAATTGTTGAGTTGTATGGCCTGAGATCTGTTTTGTAAAATATTGGCACCGCTGCTGACATCGCTCATGACCACCGGACTGACACCGGTTGCAAAAATACGATCAACGCCTTTCCCCCGTGTGGCTGACTTGAATTCGCGGAAAATGTAACGCAATAAACCATTTTGTCCAACAAGACTTTTATATTCGGTTTGTCCGCCTGAAACGAGTATGCTGTTTGCAAAACTATCATATTCATCAATCATTAAATATAATTTGTATGGTGTTGATAAAACACATGACAGTAGACTGTAAAAAGACCACATTGAATTGTCATTTTTAACATTAATCGTTTTTTTCAATGCAGTCTGATATTTTTCATTAAATTGTTGAATGGTTGCGTTGATATGATTATATAAAGAACGTTCAATTTTATCAACACCGCCTTCTGTTTGTACACAGGAAAAATCCAGCGTCAACACAAAATATTGATTATGCAAATCAGTCGGATTTTTTCCAATATCAAGTCTACCATACAGCTTGTTAAATTCATCCTTCATGGCAATGTCATAGTAGTTTTGCATGGTATCCAGAAACAAACTTTTGCCGAATCTGCGCGGCCTCAAAAAAAGGATACTTTTGCCCATGTTTTCAATGTGACTGATGTATTTTGTGCGATCCAGATAAACATAATTTTCTTTGATAATGCTTTTAAAATCGCATATGCCATAGGGAAATTTTATTAATTGATTTGTTTCCATGAGCAAAACCTTACATTTTTGTCGTCTAATGGTGCTATTTTTATCATGGCTTATTGTATAATGCAAACATGTATTTTTTGTTAATATCTTCCGGTAAAATTTTCGGGTTTCTGATTTCCGGTTCTTGTTTGTAGAAACAAGATATGCCTTATCTCTACGATCTATAGCCACGAAACGAACAATTGTAAATGGGGAACTTATTTTTCGACCATTCCTTAGGGTTCACAATTATCAATTAATAAAACTTAAATATCAAAAAAAAATCTCGACTTTTAATCTACCATATGGTAGACAAGTAGCTATCGAATGGTAGTTTAAAATTTTATGGAGGGGCGTTGGATACGTCCTATATGGAGATCAATTTGTGAGTGAATTGAAAAAAGCAAATCGCAATGTTCGAAAACGTATCCTTGAAGAAGCTGTCCGCCTGTTCAGTGAAAGAGGATTTGATGGGACATCTATCCAATTAATTGCTGATGCTGTTGGAATCCGAAAACCATCACTGCTGTATCATTTTAATACAAAGGAAAAGCTTCGTGATGAAGTTTATGAAAAACTCATGCTGCACTGGAAAAGTGAGCTACCCAAACTGCTGACGTCTGATACTTCAGATAAGGATCGTTTTACATCGATGATTAAAGCTCTGGTGCGATATTTTTTAGCGGATAACCATCGATCCCGTTTGTCCATTCGAGAAATGTTAGACCGACCAGAAATCGTTCGTGACGTTGTTCGTGAACAATTGAATCCCTGGGTTAAGTTGATTTGTGAGTATATTCAAATGGGGAAATTAAATGGTGTTGTTAGAGCAGATGTCAACCCTGAGGCATTTGTGACACATGTCATTATGCTGGTTCTGGGTTCAGTTGCAGTGGGTAATGTGCTGGCCGCTATGTTTGATGACACACAAGAACAATCGTCTAATCATCAATTAGAATCTCTGGTTCAGGAATTGGAAAGAATATTAAGAACATCTCTTTTTGAGCCACAATATCTTCAGGCAGAATTAAAACCAGAGGTTTCAACTGTAGAAAAGTGAGGAAATTATCATGAACGTAAGCTTATTTCATGCGTTTCGTCAGAGAGCAACCATCGCCACATTAGCTCGTGTGGTCAGTTCCAGTGTAGGCCAAAAAATTTATGCCAATAAAAGCAATCGTATTGAAATTCCCGGAACTATTTTTTCTGATACGATCCCACCTCGTTCTCAACGCTTGATCAATGATTACATTTATCATGTTGGTGGTGATCCGCTATCATACAAAGGAATTCTTCCCCCACATTTTTTTCCTCAATGGGGATTCCCACTTCTGGCTCAAACAATTGCGTCACTTCCTTATGATCCTATTCGGATTCTGAATGGTGGTGTACTGTACGAAGTCAGAAAACCACTACCATCGACTGAACCTCTGAGATTAACAGCACAATTAATGAATGTTGATGACAATGGCCGGCGTATAGTGTTTCATCAGAAACTTGTTACTGGAACAGAATCCGCTCCTGAAGCATTAATTGCTGAAGTCAGAGCAATTTTACCGCTTAAGGGAACAAAGAAATCACCAATACTCAAAAAGGAAAAACCCAAAATACATGACAATGCACAAGAAATTGGACGAATTCACTTAAATGCCAATGCAGGTTTAGAGTTTGCTTTGCTTACTGGTGATTTCAATCCTGTTCATTGGATAGGTGTTTATGCCAGATTGTCAGGATTCTCCAATACTATTTTACATGGTTTTTCAACAATGGCACGCGCTGCAGAAATTTTGGTGAAAAATCGCCTTTCGGGTAGAGCAAATTTACTTGAACGATTTGAGGCAAAATTTGTTAAGCCACTGGTCTTGCCAAATAAGGTCTCTATTTTTATTCAAGAAAATCAGATTTGGGTTGGGCATGTTCAAGGCGGAGAGCCTTATTTAACAGGTCAATTTACCATAAAGGAGAAAAATATATGAATGATCGTTTGATTCAATTGGGTAAAAGTTCAACAATGCGTACCCTACTGAAACGTCTTGGTTTTCCCAATTTACCCCAGGCGCTGACTCGCTCTATACATCCGTGGGAAGAGCATCCTTTAAAAGATCAAATTATTGTGACTGGCCAGATAAGAGCATCAACACTCACTGAAACAATAGCCGCAATTGTTGCCAGACTTGGTGCCACCGCATTAATCCATGGAGATAAATCCATATACAACATATTTCATAGCGTTGGAGCTGGATATGGTCGTTTACCACAATTTCTGTCTAAAGATGAGATGCCTGAAAAATCATTTCAGGCAATGATATTTGATGCAACCGATATTCAACATCCAGAAGAACTGAACCTTGTCTATTCATTTTTTCATGATTACTTGCGATCTCTGAGTCGTTGTGGTCGTGTGATTGTTGTAACGCGATCACCTGAAAGTATGTCAGATATACCTTCTGCGACCTGTGCTCGTGCTTTAGAGGGCTTTGTCAGAGCAATGTCCAGAGAAATTGGATTTAATGGCTCGACCGCCAATATTATTTATGTGGATGCTAAGGCACAAGATCGTTTGGCACCAGTGGTACGATTTTTAGTATCTCCACGATCAGCCTATATAACCGGTCAGCCTTTATATATTTCTGGCCAGGTACAGATGAAAACATCGCCATCGAATACGCGACCCCTTGATCAAAAAGTAGCCCTGGTTACTGGATCCGCTCAGGGAATTGGAGCAGCTATTGCGCGCTCAATGGCACGAGAAGGCGCACAGGTTATTATTATGGATCGACCCAGTGAAGAGATTGCCGCAGCAAAATTGGCGGCTGAAATTCAAGGGACATTATTGCTTTGCGATATTACTGATGTCTCTGCCGGAGATCAAATAATAGAAACAATCGGTAAAAAATTTACTGGTATTGATATCATCGTTCATAATGCTGGTATAACAAGGGATAAGCTTTTGGTAAACATGAAACCTGAAATATGGGATCAGGTGTTGGATGTTAATCTTCGATCTATTCTCCGCGTAAACGAGAAAATTATTCCAAAAATGCGTGAAAGCGGACGAATGGTCTGTTTATCGTCAGTTTCCGGTATTGCCGGTAACAGAGGACAAACCAATTATTCAACATCAAAAGCTGGCGTAATCGGCTATGTAAAAACGTTGGCACCTGCAGTTGCAAATCGGGGAATTGCTGTAAATGCTGTAGCACCAGGATTCATTGAAACCCAAATGACGGCACGAATACCATTTGCAACCCGTGAAGTTGCTCGTCGTTTAAGTAACTTAAATCAGGGCGGGCAGCCTGAAGATGTGGCAGAGACAGTTACATTTTTGTCCAGTCCTGGAGCGTCTGGCTTAAGCGGACAAGTTCTTCGTATTTGTGGAGGAGCTTTGATTGGCGCTTAAGAATCACAAGAGATCAAAAGGAGGCCTATATGAGTACAATGAATAGCTCGCAAAGACGAGCTGTAATTATTGGGGGCGTTCGAACACCATTTGTAAGAGCTTTTGGTGATTTTACCCCATTAAGCACAATTGATCTGGGCGCTGCAGTCGTCAGAGGACTTTTGCATAAATATCCCATTGCCTGGAAAGATATTGACAGCATGATATGGAGCGGTGTGATTCTCCCCAGTGATACGGTCAATATTGGACGTGAAATTTTATTTGATGTTGGACTGCCAATGGAAATTGAAGCATACACCATTACGCGGGTATGCACATCGAGTTTATGTGCCATAACATTGGCATCGGCAGCCATTGAGCGTGGCGAAGCTGATGTCATGATTGCTGGAGGATCAGACTCTACCAGTAATGCTGAAGTGAAAATGCCTGCAACGCTTGTTCACAAAGCTGCACCAGTTTTTTTGAATCCCAAATCAACTGTCAAAGATTATTTTAGAATGTTGACCTCCCTGAACCCCAAAAAAGATCTTATCCCTCAACGTCCAGCCATAAAGGAACGTCTCACTGGAGAATTAATGGGAGAATCAGCCGAAAAAATGGCAAAGCGTAATCAGATTTCCAGAGAAGCACAAGATTCTTTTGCGTATCAGTCTCATACTCGTGCTGCAAAAGCCATTGAAACAGGGCGATTTTCCGACGAAGTAATTCCTGTTGAAACACCAAATGGCAAAACAGTTTTTACCGATAATATTGTTCGCGGTGATACCAGTATTGAAAAGCTCGGCAAACTCAAACCGGTTTTTGCAAAAGATGGAACATTGACGGCTGGAAATTCCAGTTCTCTTACCGATGGAGCATCGGCAGTACTGTTAATGAATGAAGAAAAAGCAAAATCTCTGGGGTTTCAACCATTAGCCACTATGCGAAGCTGGTCATATGATGCTGTGGATCCAACCGACCAACTTCTCATTGGACCAGCCATATCAATGCCTAAAGCAATGATCAGAGCAGGGATGAAACGAGATGATATTGACCTGATTGACATTCATGAAGCTTTTGCCGCTCAAGTGTTAAGTGTTTTAAAAATGCTAAATTCAGATCAATTTGCCAAAGACAGATTAAATCTTGAAAAGGCATTTGGTGAAATTAAACCTGAGAATATCAATATTCATGGTGGTTCAGTTGCATTGGGACATCCTTTTGCAGCCACTGGTGCCCGCATGGTAATCACCATGGCCAATGAACTTAAATTATCAGGTAAATCTACAGCATTACTGGGCATTTGTGGTGCCGGTGCATTATCGGCAGCAGCAGTAATGGAAGCTGTATAACGAAAGGACAATAAGAATGGAACTTGATACCATAATGAAAAAATCCATGAACGTAACCTTAGGCTTGTTAAGTCGTGTTTCTGGTTCCGAGCGAGTTAAGCAATGGAATTTACGCGAACCTGCTTTAAATTTAGTATATCAGGGAATGCGTCACAGTGTTCGTGCTGGCAACCTTGTTCAATCGCGCTTTATGGCCAAAAAAACATTAAAGCCTGGCGAAGCGCTTGCCAAATCAACAAAACCCAAAAAAGATTTGTTTGATCTGAGCCTTACGCGTGAACAACAGATGGTAAGAGATGAACTGATAAAATTTGCCAAACAGGAAATGAGACCATTGGCACGGGATGTTGAGAATGGCATTGTGCCAGACAATTTTTTTGATCAGGTCAATGAACTTGGTCTGGCCTTGAGCGGTGTACCAGAAGCCATTGAAGGCGCAGGAACAGTGAGATCACCTGTTTCTGGCGTACTGATGGCTGAAGATATGGCTTATGGCGATATGTCGTTGGCATTAGCGGCGCTGTCACCTTTGGGATTTGTCAATACACTGACTGAATTTGGGTCTCGCGATCAGCAGTCACAATACTTGCCAGCATTTACAGGTGAAAAATTTATTGCAGCGACAATTGCGTTGATGGAACCCAGGGCACGTTTTAATCCAAATAAACTGACCACAGTGGCAGTACCCACCAATGCAGGATATCGGATAAATGGCATTAAATGTATGGTTCCCATGGGCAAAAAATCAGAAGTTATGATTGTATTTGCGCTTCTTCCTGGGCATGGAAATCGTGGATTTATAATAGAAAGTCATCATCCGGGGATTACAACAACATTAGAATCAAATATGGGACTTTCTGCTGCTGGAATGAGTCGTGTGGTTTTTGAAGACGTTGAAGTTCCTAAGTCCGCATTATTGGGAGAATCTGAAGTTCATTATTCTCATCAACGTATGCTGGATCTGGCAAAAATTGGTGTTTGTGCACTTTCTTTAGGGACTTGCCAGGCAGTTCTGGATTTTGTGATCAACTATGCCAATGAACGTATTGCATTTGGCGAACCGATCAGTAATCGGCAGGCCGTTGCGTTCATGATTGCCGATATGGCAATTGAATTGGAAAGTATGCGAATGTTGACATATCGTGCTGCAGGACGTGCTGAACAAGGTCTTTCTTTTCATCGCGAAGCTTACCTGGCACAAATGATGTGTGCACAGCGAACCATGCAAATTGGCACTAATGGTGTTCAAATTTTGGGTGGTCATGGCTTTGTCTGTGAATATCCAGTGGAACTGTGGTACAGACAGTTACGTGCCATCGGCATATTGGAAGGCACCCTTGTGGTATAACATTGATAACATGGAGGATGATAACAATGATTAATTTAGAGATTCCCAAAAAATTACAACAAGTGGGTGCAATGGCCCATTCAGTGGCAGAGGGTATGTTTCGACCCATTTCACGAAAATATGACAAATTTGAGCACGTATACCCTTCTGAGTTAGATATGCTTCGATCAATTTTGCAGGGCATGGAAGATGGCGGTACAGGAATGGGTGCCGAAGGCCTTTCTCAGGATAAAAAGTCCAAATCAAAATCAAAATCCAAAGACATCAAAAATGGCAGCAATATGGCTGTTGTATTAAACATGATGGAAATTTGCTGGGGAGATTCAGGACTGGCATTGACAATTCCTGGGCAAGGATTGGGCAATGCAGCAATTGCTGCGGTGGCAACATCTGAGCAGAAAAAACGATTTACCGGTAAATGGGCTGCTATGGCAATCACTGAACCTGATGCTGGTTCTGATTCTGCATCTATCAACGCAACTGCTCGACTTGATGGTGACGAATGGGTGCTGAATGGAGAAAAAATTTTTGTCACTTGTGGGGAACGTGCTGATCTGGTGGTTATCTGGGCTAGTCTGGATAAAAGTCTTGGCAGGGCTGCTATTAAATCATTTGTTGTAGAAAAAGGCACGCCAGGCATGAAAGTCACTCATTTGGAAAAAAAATTGGGCATTCGTGCATCAGATACGGCTACAATCATTTTAGACAATTGCCGCATACCTCGGAATAATATTTTAGGTTCTGAAAGCATAGACACCAAAAAAAGTTTTGCAGGTGTCATGCAAACCTTTGATAATACAAGACCAGTCGTTGCTGCCATGAGTGTTGGCGTCGCAACAGCGGCTTTGGATTTAACGCGCGAATTATTAAATCGTGAAGGGATGAGATTTAACTACAGGGGGACCCGCTTTGAGATTTCAACCATTGAATCAGAAATATATCGTATGGAGGCTGATCTGGAAGCTGCTCGATTGTTAATGTTCAAAGCCGCATGGATGGCTGACAATGGAAAACCAAATTCAAAAGAAGCCTCTATGGCTAAAGCCAAGGCCGGCCGCGTGGGAAATGAAATAACATTGCGCTGCGTAGAACTCTGCGGGAGTTTAGGCTATAGTGAAGATTATCTCCTTGAAAAATGGGCAAGGGATTCAAAAATTTTCGATATTTTTGAAGGAACCCAACAAATTCAACAATTGGTTGTTGCCAGGCGTTTGTTGAAAAAAAGTTCTAAAGATTTGAAATAAAACTTTCTTACCTCCAATCAGAGAATCAGTATCGTCGGAAACGCATTCGATAAATGCGAAATGAATGCGTTTCCGATTTTGTCAGAAATTCTCAGAAATGGCCAGAAAACGTCAGAAAGGGTCGGAACGACCATGTGAATGAAATCGTCGCATATATATGCCTCCTTTGCAGTAGGCATAAGTTATCGGATGATAAAAACAGAAACAACACTGTTGTCATTAATTAAGGTATATCCAAAATTTTCCAGGGTTAATATCCAGATGACTGTATGACCTTTGCAAACCGCCAATAATTTGTGTTATAAACATTTGTGAAAAAACGCATTTAGAAAAGGAGGACGCAAATGTTATTTCCATATGGTATCAGTGATTTTAAAGAACTTATCACCCAGAACTATTTTTATTGTGACCGAACAAACTTAATACCGCTGATTGAAAATACTGGCAAATCATTCTTATTTCTGCGTCCCCGACGCTTTGGTAAAAGCCTTATCATTTCCATGCTGGAAAACTATTATGATATTGCAAAAAAGGATCTGTTTGAAAAGATCTTTGGTCATCTGCAAATTGGCAAAAACCCAACGCCATTACATAATCAATATTTTATTTTAAAACTTGATTTTTCATGCATTGGGGCCTATGGCGACACAAAGGAGCTTCAGCAGTTTTTGATGGATTATGTGAATGAACGAATAAAGGGATTTTGTAAAAACTATCAACATTATATTTCAGAGCCAGTTGACATCAATCCAGATAATGCTGTTGCATCTATTGAATCTCTTTTAAACGTAGTTCGCCAGCACGAGACATCCATTTTTTTGCTAATCGATGAATATGATAATTTTGCCAATGAACTGATGCTGAACAAAACCATTTCAACGACAGATGAAAATGATCCTTACACCCTTTTTGTCAAAAAAGATGGTCCATTAAAAACCTTTTTCAAAGCATTAAAATCAGGCACACATAGAGATGGTTTTGATAAAACGTTTATTACTGGCGTATCTCCAGTTGTTATGAGTGATATTACCAGCGGATACAATATTGCCAAGAATCGATACTTAGATATTCGATTTCATCGGCTGTGCGGTTTTACCTCCGAAGAAATCCAGCAATGTATCAAAGAGATTGTTTCTGAATGTGATTTGCCGAAAGATATGGCAGATAAAACCTATGAAATGATGAAAACGTATTATAATGGGTATCGGTTTTCAACGAAAGCCAAAGAATATCTTTACAATCCGACCTTATGTTTGTATTTTCTTGAAGCCCTCCAGGATTTTTGTGAATTTCCTGAAGCAATGATGGATGACAATCTTGCAGTGGATACGCAAAAAATTACCTATATATCGAAACTACCCATTGGTGAACCCCTTATTACCGATCTGATGCAAAAAAATGCCAGTATTAAAATACCCAATGTACAATCGCGGTTTGGTATTGATGACCTCTTGATGGATCAATCCAAAGATAATCAGTTTATCGCATCCTACCTTTACTATGTCGGCGCCTTAACAATGGCGGATGTCACCGAAGATGGTGAACTCCAATTAAAAATTCCCAATCTTGTCATGAAATCTCTGTATATGGAGCGAATCAGAATGATGCTTTTGGAAAATCCTGTGATCAGAGACAATGGCATTTTCTCAGCAAAAAAGTTATACCAGAAAGGGGATATCCAACCTTTATGTGATTTTGTAATCAATCACTATTTTAAAATCCTCAGCAATCGTGATTACGCATGGGCCAATGAGTTGACTGTCAAAATTGCATTTCTTACCTTGCTTTACAATGACATTCTATACATCATGGATTCAGAGGCAGAAATCGATCGCAGATACACGGATTTAACCATGATTATCCGACCCGACAAACGCCAGTTTAAAATCTTTGATATTTTAATTGAGTTCAAATATGTCGCATTCAGTGATGCCAGACTGACTGGCGAAAAAGCCCGCAGCATGGATCAGGCAGAATTGGATCATTTGCCATGTATCAAAGAAAATATGGATGCCGCCATTAAACAGGCCAATCAATATGCGGATGCGTTGAAGCAAAAGTATTCTGAATTGCGATTGAAGTCTTTTGCGGTTGTGGTATTGGGATTTGATCGGATTTCGTGGTGTGAGGTTGATTTGAATCCCAAACCCTGATAAAGGATAAAAATCATGCGAAAATTTTTCTTATATACAGAACTCTTTTCAAAAAAAATTTTTAATAAACCAATGATATTAAATATTATCAGCAAAGTCAACCAGGCCATTATCAGGAAATTTTCCTAAAACTAAAAAGACATAATTTTGTTGAAGAAGTCATAATGGACTTGTTTCAAATATACAACATTTTTTCTTGACTTTCTTTTTGCACACTTTCACATTTAAGATTCTCTTGACATATTAAAATAGATACCCCTATTTGTTTTATGTTTTATTGTATTATTTATATTAAAAACATATTGTTATCATATTATGAAAACAATCCAGAAGGAGGAAATATGCAAGCAATGTCAGGTTTAAGTAAAATAGGACTTATGGTAATTTTTCTTATAACGACAATCACGCCAATTTCTCAAGCAACACTTCAATCGACTGTTCCAGGGCAATCATTGGAATCCGGTGACTTTATCATTGAATGGTTAAATGAGTCATCTCCTCAGTTAATTATTAGACATAAGGCATACCCAGAAAAAATACTCTGGTCAACAATTCCAGGGGAAAGATTTGTTTCAACAGCAGAAGCACATATAGAGGTTCATGAAAATCGAGGATCTTTTGATGTTAACGAAGATATTCACATACGTTTGACCCATCAAATGCTTTTGTCTATTACAAAAGAAGAAAATGTTGTCAAGTTGTCAAGCAACCTGACTGATAGCACAAATAATCACCATGCTAAGGTTGATATTATATTCACCCAAATTTTGCCAGGCCATCTTCAATTTAAAATTATCGTTACAGATCCACAATGTGAGGAAACCGAGTCTCAATGCAAACCTTTTAATATTGTCTATCTCCATTACTCCTCTGATAGCCAGGAATCTTTTTTTGGTTTTGGGGAACAATTTACGCATCTTAATTTGAAAGGACATGAAGTACCGATTATTAGCCAGGAAGGCGGACTTGGGCGTGGACGGCAACCCATAAGTGGTACAATAAATTTTTTTGCAAAAGGTGCCGGCGGAAATGAGTTTACAAGTTATACTTCCATTCCACACTATATTACTTCAAAATTTCGGTCCTTATTTTTAGAAACAACTGAATATGCAACATTTAATTTAAAAGAAGCTGACAAAGTAACCATTAAACTATATCATTCTCAAATGACTGGAAGAATCCTTTCTGGCGCATCATATCTTGATTTGATAGAGCGATACACCGAATATTCCGGTAGAATGATTCCTTTACCCGACTGGTTAAACGAAGGCGGAGCTATTGTTGGTATGGAAGGTGGCACAGAAGAAGTTAGAAAAAAATTGGAAAATTTAAAATCCCATGACACTCCCATTGCTGCTTTTTGGATTCAGGATTGGGTTGGAAAACGTGATGTTGGTTTTGGTGAACAACTTTGGTGGAATTGGGTTTTAAATTCAGATCGTTATCCAGAATGGGACAAACTTGTCAATGATTTAAAGAATGAAAATATTCGCATGATGGGCTATATCAATCCCTTTTTGGTAGATCCTAATGATAGTGACTATCAAGCTCCCAGAAACTTGTATCAAGAAGCCCTGGATAATGGATATTATATCAAACATTCAGATGGTTCCCCTTATTTTATAACGGTTACGACATTTCCTTCCCTTTTAATTGACTTAAGCAATCCTGATGCACGAGTCTGGATCAAAGGTGTGATGAAAGACGAAATGATTGCCAAAGGTTTTTATGGTTGGATGCATGATTTTGCTGAAGCACTTCCCTTTGATGCCGTACTTTCATCCGGTGAACCAGGAGCAAGTTACCACAACAAATACATGGTAGAATGGGTAAAATTGGGAAGAGAAGCTATATCCGAAGCAGGACTTGAAGGCCAAATTGTGTTTTTTAATCGTGCGGGGTATACCAGAAGTCCGGCTTATTCAACCTTATTTTGGGAAGGCGACCAGATGGTAACCTGGGATGAACATGATGGCTTTAAAAGTGCTATTAAAGGATTAATTTCCGGAGGACTTTCCGGCATTAGTTTAAACCATAGTGATATAGGTGGATATACATCAATTGGTTATGACCTTGAAAGTCTTCTTGGTCCTATTGGCCTGGATAAAGTGATCAGCTGGATAGGTCTGTATAGAAGAGAAAAGAGTCTTCTTCTGCGCTGGATGGAAGCCAACGCATTTACAGCAGTTTATCGTACCCATGAAGGCTTGGGGCCAAAACAAAACGCTCAGTTCTATACAGATGATGACTGTTATGCACAATTTGCACGATTTGCCAAAGTATATAAAGCCCTGGCTGCTTATCGTAAAACATTGATGACAGAAGCATATGAAAAAGGATATCCACTGGTTAGACATATGATGCTTCAGTATCCTGATGATCCGAATGTATTAAATCTAAACTATCAATGGATGTTAGGTCCTGATTTCCTTGTAGCTCCAGTTACCAATAAATGGGATTCTCATGTTCGTTTATATTTACCAGCAGGTCTTTGGGTCAATGTCTGGTCGAATGAAATCTTTGGTAATACTGAAAATGGTGAATGGATTGACATCTCGGCTCCTATTGGCAAACCAGGCGTATTTTACCGACAAGATTCATTAGCGGGTAAAGATTTTCAAAATAATCTGCTTACGCTCGGTGTTTTCAATGGACATATTTCTGGTAATGTTTCTACCTCGTTTTTTGGGGAAGAAACAAATATTTCAGGAGCAACAGTTAAAATTCTTCAAACGGGACAACAAGCGAATACAGATGCATCAGGTAACTTTCAATTGAATCATGTACCGGTTGGAAATTATGATATTGAAATTTCGAAACAACATTACGCTTCACTGATTTTGCATGATGTTCAAACCTTAAAGGATCAGACAACAGTAACATCTGATGCTGTTCTTAACTTGGCTGACTGTAAATGTGATAATGGTGGAGATACAAACAATGATGGCATTATCGGATTATCTGAACTGATTTATACTCTTCAAGTGTTATCAGATAAACAAAAAGCCCAACAGAATAACCCGCCTGATGGACAATCGCCTGAGTCATCAAGTATTGTATCCATTATTGTTGATAATGATTCATCTTTATTTCAGCAAAATATTTCAAATATTGATGTTAATGCTAGCATATGCATTGATTTTGGACGTGCCATCCAGTTGGAAAGTCTTACACAAGAAAATTTATATATAACAACTTCTGAAAATAAAAAAATTGCTGCAAGACTATCAATTGATGGATCAAAGGCAGTTCTTATTCCACAAGAAATGATGATTCCGGAAAGCAACTATACAGTAACGTTTAAAAATATTTTAGATCTTTTTGGGCAGCCTTTTTCAGAAGGAATCATTCAATTAGCCACTAAAAATATCGATTTTGGCCTATATTGGTTTGGCAAAAATGGACAGTGTGAAAAGTTTATACCAGGTCAAAACAATGCCTTTTATGATCCTGAAAAACCCACATTAATTTATACACATGGTTGGAAACAGGCAGCTGTAGAACGAAATTATGAACGAGAAACCTTTTTGTTTGAAACCCCTGATGAAAATAAAGCTATTTATACCAATCATGGATGGATTGAGAAGGGTTGGAATACTGGTATTTTGTATTGGAATCAGTGGTGTGAAGAACCAGAGATTAAAGATGCTGAAGCCAAAATATGGAGTTTTAATGGTCCAAAAAGTAATCGTTATAAACTTTCCAATGGTACATATGCCAATTTTATCCCAGAAAACTTTTCTATGGGATCAGAAATTAAGGTTGCTAGTGTGGCAGATATTTTATTCCATTATGTTTTTCAAGCATTGAAGGATAACACAGGAAATAATATTCGGTTGGTAGGGCATTCAATAGGCAATCAGCTTATGACTTGCATTGCAAAACGATTGAAAGATAAAAATATTCGCGTAAACCGACTGGCCTTTCTTGAACCTATCTGGACGAAAGGTGAAAAAACATATTTAAATGATGAAAATTTTGATGGCCAAATTGACCATGTAACCCAACGCAGTCTCTGGTACACTATTGATTTATTAAATTCATGGCCTGAAAATTTTGCAATAGAAATATATAATTCTTCTGCACTTGATTTAGGTGCTGTTGGAGATCCTAATACTCCTCTCAGATTGCATGCGATAGAAACCAGTGTTCGCCCTTGGTATTATGGCACAACTGGAGTAGAAAATATTGAACAAAAACATGATATTGTTCGTTATCACTATTTATGGTCTTTTTCATATGAAGCTCCCGTTGAGTGTACAATAAACTGGGCAAATCAACGAAAAGAAACAGGAAATATAGCTCTATCGGCCAGCACACCTGATCAACGAGTTATAGAAATGATGGGAAGTGCTCATACCTATGATCAGGTCGAAGGTCGATATACAATGACTCCTGAGGATGATTGGTTTGAGATTAAAGATGCCAATGCACCTGTCCTAACGCCAGCGAGTATTCATGGAAGTGTTCATACTCTTCTAACAGGAAATCCTAAAAATCTGGAAAACGTACAAATTACGCTTCTTCAAACCGGTGAAACTGTATATTCTGATCATGAAGGTAACTTTTCCTTTGATAATGTACCCTTTGGTGTCCACACCTTGACTTTTAAAAAAGATGATTTTGATCCAATATCTCATCCATATGTGACTGTTGTTGATGGTACGATCACGTTGCTACCGATTGAGATTCCCTATAAAACATGTGAGTGTGATAACTTACCAGGTGATGTTACATTGGATAAAAAAATATCTTTAATTGATACCTTGCGTATTATGAGTAAATTATTACAGTAAAAAAGGATGGAAATAACACTACCAGCAAGCATTTGCTCAGGAATCACCATTTATGAAATTGTGGTTCCTGATGTCAAAAGCGTACTAAAAATATCTTTTTTTCAAAAATGAATAGTTTTATTATAATAATTTTTTAGAAGTCAATTGAAAAGTGAAAAATTGATGTTTTGAGTATATTTCTTAAAATTACGACAGGTTGATTTGCAATCGGATTGTGTTTCCGAGGTACTGGGCGTAAAAGCCATAGAAACAGGTATACCGACACTATCTGAGTGGGGAATAATTCTCTTTTTATGGATTGCTAATCATTTCAGGTTTAAAATGGGGACGAACAAAATCAGAGATTGTTTAATTATAGGGCCTAATTGGAACATGGCTGCAATAATATAATTATCCGGTTATGGCGTAGAGACGTAGTAGCATTCTACGTCTCTAAACATTCTACCAAAAAAGTTCCAGTCAGACGACTTAATTTTGGGAGAGATATTGCAAGATCATAATAACATCTATGAGGTTTAATTTATGATCATTATTGATGTCTGAAAAAAGATAGTGTTGTGTTGTAAACT
>Ga0272440_1001265_pt1 | contig 21037 bp, 23 predicted proteins | sample SSMMMBAug17_FD_192440 | JGI IMG/M metagenome (GOLD analysis project Ga0272440, IMG submission 192440) | Marine sediment archaeal communities from Little Sippewissett salt marsh, Falmouth, MA, United States - SSM-MMB-Aug17 | ecosystem: Environmental > Aquatic > Marine > Wetlands > Sediment ...
ATCCTATTAAAGCACACCAGGAGCACGTTTCTGCAGAAAACTCAGTGGTTGGTTTTCGTATTACCCGTCTCCAATTCCGTCAGAGTGTTCTTGAGGGGGTTAACATTACAACCAAGCAAAGTCTGGCCAACTTAGAGGAAGCCGACATGACGGAAGCCATATCAGAATTGTCCATTAAAGAATTGATGTACCAGGCGTCTTTATCCGCATCATCAAAGATTATCAATATGAAAACATTGATGGATTATATCTAAAATCACTTACATTTACGATCAACTCTATAGGGATGATTTCATCATCCCTATAGAAAAGTCAGACTTTCTTTTCTTTGGATTCAAACATCATGCAGGACATTCCAGAAATCCGATGAACTGTCAATGCGGGCAAAAAACGTCCCTTAAATCCCATGGCGCGACAACCATGCGGGTGATCTTTATGCCATGTCACAAAATAATACCGACATTTATGGCAATCAATCCGATTTTTTTGCATTTATCCCCTAAAATTATTAGATATATTTTTTTGTTGATTTTTATGTTGCCAACTTCAATTTTATTGTTTATAGTCCAAATTAATTTCGCAATGCAACATAAATCAAAAAAAATTGATAATGTCCTGTATGTATCGTCTTTAATCAAAGACGATACAATTATGATTAAAGGTTGAGAGTATGAAACGACAATGCCTTGCAGTTTCACTAGTCATCATGCTTGTCATGGTGAGCCATCACACGATATGGGCCGATGAAGAAGCTGACAATAAACCGGCCACCAAAAAACGAGTTACCCTGATGGACAAAATGAAACCTTGGCGTCAAAAAGTCAGGGAGTTGATTGCCAAAAAAAAGGGATTTGTTTACAAACTATTAAATCCAGATAAAGAATCTCTTGAGGATACAGAAGATACACAGCTCCTTCAGGGAGCCATTGCCAGGTACCGGAGACGTCAATGGGATGAAGTAAATTCTATCACGACCCGGTTAATAAATGAATTTCCAGATAGCCCCCATATTGAACGGGCCCATTTTATTCGTGCCTTAAGCATGGATCATTTTCTCAGACAAACCCTTCCTGTTGATTTTGAAAAAATTGTTTTAAGCTATCGAGATGCGATTGAGGCCAACCCGGGTTCATATTATATCCCTCATATTCAATTAGAAATTGGTAATATTTATTTTCAATTGGGAAAATATTATGACGCACTCTTGTATTACAAGCTGGCCGATCGCGCTAAAATTAACGTAAAACCGGATACACTTCTAAATTATGGCATTTCATATGGTTTGATTGCTAAAACAGAGTTAAGCATTCAAATATTTGATCGTCTTATCGAGAAACATCCTGCAAGTTTGCAGGCTGTTAAAGCCAGAGTTGAAATGGCAAAAGCACAATTTCAGCAAAAAGCCTTCTCATCGTCCATGAAAGTTCTCAATGGTATTCGTGAAAAAAAACCTGACATCATATATGAATATCCAGATATTTTGCTTTATGTGGGATACAACTATTATGAAATGGGTCAATTTCGTAAAGCTCGCGACACCTTAACTCGTGTAATCAACTATTTTCCAGATATGGAATCCAACCATCTGGTGCTCACACGAATTGCAGATTTATACTGGGAAGATGGTCTTGTAGATAAGGCTGTGCGTATTTATAATCAGGTATATAATGCTTACCCTGATACTGACGGTGCCCTGATTAGTGCGATTCGCCTGGTAGAACATGCACGAATAAATGCTCAGGATCGGTATGCCAAACGAATTATTCATGAGGTAAAATTTAATCGGCTTCCGGCTGAAGTTTACGACGATATTATCCAAAATCACAAACAAAACCCATTGGCACAATTGGCCCTTCTTAAAGTTGCCATCCAAAAGGAAAAAGAAGGGAGTTTTGAAGATGCGATCAATACAATTATTCGGTTGTTAAAAAATTATCCATCGACAAAATTAAAATCCGATGCGCAGGTCACACTTAGAACATCTCTTGAGTCGATTACACACAAATATCATGAAGATCAGGAATACCATTTAATTGTTAACCATTTTAATAAATACCTTCGATATTTACAATTGAAAGATTTTTCAGGCAAGTACATGCTCGAATTGGGCAATGCATATATGGCGTTAAGCTTGTATCGACGATCACAGCAAATATATGTTCGTGCATCTGAACGCTTTATCAAAAATGAACAGCCATCAGATTTATTTTATGGTATGGGGGAAACGTCCTATCAATTAAAAGAAGTGGAAAACGCTCTGAAATATTTCAATATCTTTGTTAAAAAGTTTCCAAAAGATCCGCGACTAAGCCTGGCTTATTCGCGAATGGGCAACATTGCATATAATCAAAATGATCACACAAAATCAATTGTCCTTCTTGAAAAAGCGATTCAACAGGATAAAAACTATCCCGATTTGCTTACAGATTATTTAAAATTAGGGCGCGCATTCCGAGCGACCAGACGGTTTGATCAGGCCATACAGACATTTAAAAATAATATTGACATCTTTTCACAATACAAAGATGTGCCACTTGAGCGCATATTCGATGTATATTACGAACTGGGTGAAGTCTACTTTCAAACGGGTGATAAAAAAGCAGCTGCGTTGACTTTTGAGGAAGCGCTTAAATCATTACCAAAAGGCCAGCAAAGTATTCCTGTCGAATTTCGTCTTGCTGAATGTTATAGTCATTTACAGGTTCGAGACAAAGCAGAAAAAATACTGACTCGGATAAAAAATGCTGAGGACCAATTCTGGAGCAAGATGGCTGAAGTTATGATGAAAGAAATTGAAGTTAACCGAAAGCTGGAAAATTTTACTCAAATTAAACAACAGGCATCATGAATAGCTTATGAATAAATGCCGGATATTATTGATAGAAACCCAGTACAAAGATCGTCTTTTCATTCTTGAGGCACTGGACTCCCAAGGGTTTGATATTGAGATTGCAAATGATGAAACAAAAGCGATTGAATATATTCAACAAAACGATTATGAACTGATAATTTCGGAACATAACTCAACTCAGATTGATGGTGATCAAGTTGTTCTGGCAGCCCGTCAGGCTAAACCGGAAGTGCCGGTAATTATTTTCTCAGGCCCCTGTACACCTGAAAATGCGGTTAATACAATGAAATCCGGCGCATTTGATATTGTTCTCAAGCCATTATCTGAGGATTTAATCAAAAAGGTAGTTGTACGTGCGCTTGCAACGACAAAGAAAGAAACATCACAATCCAAAAAAGTGCCGTCCAAGCATGTTATTGTTACTGAAAATACACATATGAAAAGCTTATTGGCCCTGGCCAAAAAAATTGCTAACAGTAAAGCGCCGGTATTGCTACAGGGAGAAAGTGGCACTGGTAAGGAATTGATCGCACGTTACGTTCACAACAATAGTCCGCGAAGTCAAAAAACAATGATTGCAGTTAACTGTGCTGCATTACCAGATGGTCTCCTGGAAAGTGAATTATTTGGTCATGAAAAAGGGGCTTTTACCGGTGCAATTTCACGAAAATTGGGTAAGTTTGAGCTAGCGAACGACAGTACGATTCTACTGGATGAAATTAGCGAAATGAATATGTATTTACAGGCAAAACTATTGAGAGTACTTCAGGAATCAGAAATTGATCGAGTAGGGGGACATCACCCCATTCCCATTGATGTTCGTATCGTGGCCACTACCAACCGAGATATTGAAGCATGTATCAAGGAAAAAAAATTTCGTGCGGATTTATTCTATCGATTGAATGTGATTCCATTGAAAATAATTCCCCTTAGAGATAGAAAAACAGATATTCCGACACTGATCAATTTTTTTATTAAAAAATACAATGCAATTGACAATCGAAATGTCAAAGACATTTCAGAAGAAGCCCTGACAATCTTAAAATCGATGAGTTGGCCGGGCAATGTTCGTGAGCTTGAAAATGTTGTTGAACGCGCTATTTTATTAAGCGATGGAGATATTATTCAACCACAAAACCTTTTTATTGGCGACACTCAAAAAGCCCAGGCCGAAAAACACCTACCCAATCAAATGATGGCTGGAACACTCAAAGAAATGGAACGTCGGATGATTTTTCACACACTTGATGAAACAGCTGGCAATCGAACCCATGCAGCTGATATCCTAGGGATTAGCGTAAGAACCTTACGAAATAAGCTGAATGAATACCGAAATGCCAATTACGATATTTAAAAAAGCTAAAAAATTCATTGAACGTATTTTGTAGAACCTTAATTTACTAGTTAGTACTTTTTAGATAATATGAAGGATGCCATTATTTTGAGTTATATCATTAAAATTTTTATTGATAATCATTTTTTTTCTTGAAATAATTACATTTAATATATATACATTGATTTTATTTAATTGATTTTGTTATTATCGTTTTAATTGTGCTAAATAGTAAAAACGCTAATTGCCTCTTTAAAAAGATTATTAGCGTATCAAATGTGCCAGTATTAATCCTTAATAAACAACAATGGCACGATTCATTATTTACGGAGGTTATATGCCTGTACAGCCACTATTTGGAAAAACCTACGACTATCTTTCCACATCTTTGGATATTACCCAACGCCAACAAGTTTTTATCAGTAGCAACATTGCAAACATCGATACACCGGGATACAATGGACGAGAAATCGATTTTAAAACCACTTTAAAACATGCGATGGAAGGCACGGGGGCACTGTTAACTCGAACCAATGAACGACATTTGGGAGGGGCATCTGATGGTTTAACATACATCATGTCCACGCGTGATCATGGTATCATAGACGTTGATGTTGAAATGTCCAAACTGGCACAAAACAATTTAAAGAATCGGATGGCAACCGAAGCGCTAACACGTAAATTCAAAAAATTACAAACAATTATTGGAGGCCGATAGTCATGAATCTTTTTCATTCAATGAATATCAGTACAACCGGTTTAACAGTTAATCGATTACAAATGAATATCATCTCTAGCAATCTTGCCAATGCCAATACAACACGCACAGAAACAGGAGAACCATACCGTAGAAAATTACTCCATTTAAGAACAAAAGCTGTTGAAGATTTTCAGTCTGTTCTTGATGGCCAGGTTCGAAGTAAGAACAAAGATACCTTTTATGGGGTGAATGTCGATTACATATCTAAAGATGAGACCCCTTTTAGAAAAGTTTACAATCCAGGTCATCCCCATGCTGATGAACAGGGCTTTGTGTCTATGCCTAACGTAAATACCATGCTTGAAATGGCAAATCTGGTTATTGCTAAACGGTCTTATGATGCCAATGTGGCTGTGATGAAAACCGCAAAAGCCATGGCACTCAAAGCCCTTGAGATAGGCAAATAAAAAAATATGCTAACTGTTCTGATGTATTGCAGCAGTTAGATGATCTCGGCCCGAAGGGCGAGAATGAGAGGTCCCCATGAATGATATTGGTATCCAAGCCGATCAAATGTTTCCACTTTTTCCTGAGTCAAAAATTTCCCAAAATCAAAGAAAAGTTGATTTCCAGGAGTTCGTTAAAAATGCCATTTATCGAACCGATCAACGTCAAAAAAATGCCAACATTGCCATTGAAAAAATGATGCAAGGTGATGCTGGCATTCACGAAACCATGCTTGAAATGTCTAAAGCTGATATTTCGTTACGTGTACTCAATCAGTTCCGAACCAAGACAATGGAGTCTTACAAGCAAATTATGCAAATGACTTTTTAGTTGAATGCGTTTTAAGAGCAATTCAAATGGGTGTTATCACAATGATTAACGTAGTTATAGTAAAAATCATTTTTACTAGTAGCCAAAGATCATTGTTGATAATGAACGGGAATGAATTACAAGAGTGAATTATTCCTGATTTTATTGATTAACGCAAAGCAAAGCAGATATCGAAAGTGAATACCTTTATCAAACAGTTTATCGAGGTTTTTCGCTCCATGAGCACGGCACGCAAAGCCATGGTCATTGGTGTGATGCTTCTGGTCTTAAGCGGATTTGTTCTCATGTTTTACTGGGCAAATCAGGTGGATTACCAGACGTTATACACCAACCTGGCCAGCGATGATGCTGCCGAAATCATTGGAAATTTAAAAGAAGATAACATTCCTTACAAACTCGAAGCTCAAGGAACTCTTATCAAGGTGCCTGTTGACCGGGTTTATGAAGTTCGACTGGCCCTTGCCAGTAAAGGACTTCCAAAAGGTGACAGTGTTGGGTTTGAAGTTTTCGACAATACCACATTTAGCACAACAGAGTTTGTTCAAAAATTGAACTATCAACGCGCCCTTCAAGGTGAATTGGCAAGAACAATTTGTCAGTTTGAGGAAGTTGACCATGCACGTGTCATGTTGGTCATGCCTGAAGAATCCTTGTTTATCGAAGATGCCAAGCCGCCATCCGCTTCTGTTTTACTTAAATTACGCGCAAAATTGACCAAAGATAAGGTTGCTGGAGTGGTTCATTTGGTATCCAGTTCTGTTGAGGGGCTTGAACCCCATCAAGTAACAGTGGTTGATACAACTGGAGCCATTCTATACAAACAGGATGCCGATGAAGAAGAAGCCCTGGCCAAAATGCAAACCGAATATCAACGAAAACTTGAACAACGATACCATACCCAGATCCAGTCCATGCTTGAAAGGATTGTTGGTGAAGGCAAGGCCATTGTTCGAGTCAGTGCTGATATTGATTTTAATCAGATGGATTTGCGTGAGGAAACATACGATCCTGAAATGAGTGCAATCAGAAGTGAGCAACATAAAGCCGAATCAGCCAAAAAAGAACGTGAAGAAGCACCGGGCAGCACTGAGGTGGAATCTGGGTCTGAAAATCAGGAAAAAAATCTGGCCAGCCTGACCCAAAAATCGGATAAAATTGTTAATTATGAAGTCAGTCGGGTTGAAAAACGAGTTTCAAAGCCTTTTGGAGAAATCAAGCGTCTGTCTGTTGCATCTGTTGTGGACGGCATTTACAATACCGTCACAGCTGATGATGGCACAGAAAAGGTGGAGTATACCAACCGATCATCAGAGGAGCTTTTACAAATAGAAGAATTGGTGAAAAAAGCCATGGGCTACAATGCCGCTCGTGAAGATCAGGTACAGGTAACATGCATGCAGTTTACAGTTTCCCAGGAAGATATTTTTCCAACGGAACGTAACTGGCTGGTATATGGCCGTCCGTATATTCGACCTATTTTGAACTTAATTCTGGTCTTGTTGATATTCTTTTTTGTCATTCGTCCATTTTTGAAAACATTCAGACAGATGGCACAACCGCCTGAACCAGAAGAAGATGATAGGCCACCAGAGCTACCTGAACCCGAAGAGGCCGAAGGCTTACCCGATATTGCAAAGATGAGCCTCAGGGAGCGGGTCATTATGATTGCCAACAATTACCCGGAAAAAACCGAAAACTGGGTAAGAGGATGGATTAACGAGGTAGAAAGAAATGTCTAATGGAACAGGTTTAACAATTGAATCATTGACCGGTCCAATTAAGGCCGCGATTTTTTTAATGATTATGGGAGAGGAATATACCACAGAATTCTTTAAAAAGCTCAATGAAATGGAAATTCGAAAAGTGGCCCGATATATGTCTGAAATTCGCTATGTTCCACCCGATGTCATGACCAGTGTAATGGAAGAATTCCTGGACAATGTAGAAGCTGATGATCAGATGATGATTGAGGGGGGGAGTTTTCTGCAAAATGTCGCTGGCAACTCCCTGGGTGAGGCCAAAGCCGCTGCGTTGTTTAATGAGATTGATGAAGATAAGCAAAAAGCCCCATTTTCATATTTCGAGCGCATGGACTCAAAAATGATGATTGACTTTATCAAAAGTGAGCACCCACAAACAATCGCCTTGATATTATCACACCTCAAACCTTCAAAAGCAGCAGCAATTTTAATGGGACTCCCCAAAAATGTTCAAGGAAGCATATCCATGCGTGTGGCTAAAATGAAGCAGCTGCCTCTGGAAGTTGTTCGCGAGGTTGACCAGGCAATCGAAAAAGAAATTATGGGTTTTGGCAGTTCCATGAGTCGTGAAATTGGTGGACTTGAAGCGGTTGTCAATATCTTGAATGAAGTGGATGGCGCCACTGAAGACAATGTTTTATCATGGCTTGAAGAAGAAAAGGCTGAGATGGCTGAAGAAATTCGTCAAATGATGTTCGTATTTGAAGATCTGGTTAATATTGATGACAGAGGTATGAGAGAAATTCTTAAATCTGTGGATATGGGCGACTTGAAAGTGGCACTGAAAACCGCATCTGAAGATATGAAACAAAAAGTCTTTTCAAACCTATCCCAACGTGCAGGTGATATGCTCAAGGAAGACATGGAGGTGATGGGACCTGTCCGACTGGCTGAAGTTGAGGAAGCCCAGCTCAAAGTGGTTCGTCTGGCCAAGAAGATGGAAACTGAAGGCAAGATTGTATTAGGAAAGGGAAAAGAAGATGTCCTTGTCTGATGACACCTTTCAGTTTCCGTCATTTGATACGATCAAAACGAAAGAGCCGGTATCGACGGATAGTGGAAAAAAAGATGCGTCTGAATTTCAGCTCATTGATTTTAATCAATCTGATCAATCAATACTCAGACCCATGCAGCCAAAAGAGGATGTTTATCGATTTCAATCCTTTGATGATATTTCAGACCAAATTGATGAATGCGCCCTTCCCGAAGAAAAAGCCATTAAAGCAGAATTAAATCAGCGGCTCAAAGAGGCAGATGAAAAATTAGAAGCAGCTGAGGCAAAATTCAGGCAAGCAGAACAAGCCATAGTAGATGCTGAAAAACGCGGCGTTGAAATTGAAAAACAAGCTCATGAAAATGGGGTTGAAACTGGCAAAGCCGAAGGGCGCGAATCTGTCATCAAGCAATCATCAATTGTTATTGAAGGTATCGAAAATGTACTCAAAGAAATTACAGCATATAAGGATGACTTTCCCAAAATTTATGAACGAGAAGTTATCGGACTCATCAAAGATATTGCCAGAAAAGTGGTTCATGTTGAAGCAAGGGTTGATGAACGAGTTATTTTAAAAAATATTTATAAGGCTTTTGAAATCCTGACCGATCGAGTTGAGGTTAAACTCAATATCAATCCGGATGATCTGGATTTTGTGAATGAAAATCGACCTGAATTTTTTAGTAATGTAAAAGGCTTGCAGTCCATATCCATTGAGGCTGATTCAGAAGTCGAACGCGGCGGTTGTTTTATTGAAACACAATATGGCAATGTAGATGCCCAAATTCAGACCCAATTAGAACGGGTAGAATCTGCCCTTGAAGACTTGTTAAAAAATGCTTGAGAAAGACTGGAACAAATATTTTAACGCAGTGTCTTCTGCGAGAACATTGATTCCTACAGGGAAAGTGTCCAAAATTACGGGGATCATTGCCGAGGGATATTGTGCAGGCACAGGCATTGGCAGCACATGCACGATAGAAAACACTGAGGGAGAACAGGTTGATGCCGAAGTCGTTGGGTTTAACGACAAGAAAATTGTATTGATGCCCTATGGTGAAACACGTAATATCAGTCCAGGATGCAAGATTTCCTTGACTGATAGTCGCCCCTACGTACCGGTTGGTGAAAATTTTCTTGGACGTGTTATTGGTGGAATGGGACAGCCCATTGACAATAAAGGACCTATTCAAGCGGATGAAATTTATCCCCTTTATGGTAATGTCGTCAATCCTTTAAAGCGTGAAATAATTACAGAGCATGTGGATGTTGGTATTGGTGCAATTAATACAATGATTACTATTGGCAAGGGACAACGAATTGCAATCATGGCGGGTTCAGGTGTTGGTAAAAGTGTGCTGATGGGCATGATTGCTCGTCATACCACAGCAGATGTAGCCATTGTTTGCCTTGTGGGTGAGCGTGGTCGTGAGGTTAAGGACTTTGTTGAAAATATCTTGGGCGAAGAAGGGATCAAAAATACTGTCTTAGTTGCGGCCACATCGGATACATCGCCGTTGGTTCGGATGCGATCCACATATCTGGCCACAACATTGGCGGAATATTTTCGAGATCAGGGAAAGGATGTCCTTTTAATTATGGACTCCATTACCCGATTTGCCATGTCCACACGTGATGTCGGTCTTGCTGCAGGTGAACCCCCCACATTGCGAGGTTATACACCCTCGTTTTTTATTCAAATACCCAAATTGCTTGAAAGAGCGGGTAATATCGAGGGAAAAGGAAGTATTACGGGGATTTACACAGTGCTAGTTGAAGGAGATGATATCAATGATCCTGTTGGCGACACCGTACGTTCAATTGTGGATGGCCACATTGTCTTGTCAAGAGACTTGGCCAATAAAGGACATTATCCGGCAATTGATGTTTTGGGCAGTGTCAGCCGTGTTATGCGTGATGTGACGGAACGTGAACATTACCAAAGTGCTTTACGACTGATTGATATTTTGGCAACATATCAAAAATCTGAAGATATTATTAATATTGGCGCGTACGTGGATGGTAGTGATCCCAAGATTGACTATGCCAAAACTATGATTGGTAAAATTAATGAATTTCTCTGTCAAAGTATTGATGAAAAAAGATCAATGCAGGTGGGGGTCAACCAACTCAAGCTATTATTCATGAAGCAAGCGCGATAAAGTGATTGACTATGAAAAAATTCAAGTTCAAGCTGGAAGCTGTTCTCAGATATCGCAAGTATCGTGAAAGAAATGCACAACTTGAATTGGTCAAGGCCAAAAATGCGGTTGTTGACAAAAAAAACCTGATTGAAAAACTAAAACAAAATCGACTTCAAGCCATTAGGGATTTAAAAGAAGAAGAATCAAAAGGGATTGAAGTCGGCCGTCATCGTTTTTATACCAATTACATTACTGGAACCGACGAAGCGCTTGAAGAAGAACAAAAGCAGCTAATACAATTAGAAAAAATTTTGCGGAAACATCAGGAAATTGTCCGCAAGGAACAGATCAAAAGAAAAACGCTTGAAAAGATTGAGGAAAAACAGCAAAAGGAATATATTTCAGAATACATTAAATTTGAACAAAAAACGATGGATGAAATGATTGTCATCAGGCAAAAGCAAAAGCCAGAAAAGGAGACATCATGAAAAGAAATGAATTAAAAAGCAACAAAATAATTTATCGAATTATTTGCACTGTACTCATGTGTAAATTGGTCATAATTGGTATGCTTTTGAATATCAATATTGAAAAATCGATCATTCCAGTTATCGAACCAGAGGAAGCCATTGCCGAGGATAATGCTGTTGAAAAAGTATTGAAAAACGAAATGACTTTATCGATGGACAAAATGGAGCAGAAAGAAGATTTTTATTCTGAGCCTGAAAATAAATATCTGGAATCAGAAATTATTCAACGTGAACGAGAAAAGCTGGCACGAGAAAGACAAAAATTGGAAAATGAACGCCAACACCTTGAATCTGTCAAAAAAGAAATTGATCAAAAAATTGCCCGATTGTCAGAAATTCAAAACACTGTTCAGGAAAAAATCAAGAAACAGGAAGCACTGATAGCAGAGTACAAATCCACCCAAGAAACAACCATGGACAAGCAATTTCAGCACCTGTTAAAGATATATTCATCCATGCGATCCAAAAATTCCGCTAAACTCATAGACAAACTGGATACAGAAATTGCAATCCGGCTGCTTTCAAAAATGAAAGGTGAGCAGGTTGGACAGATACTGAGTTATGTACCTCCTGAAAAAGCAGCGACCTTGAGTGAACAATTGGCTCGTTCAAAAATGAATTAATCATTCGCTCTTTTGACAACTAAATATTATTCATAAATTTTGATGGTGAAATATTTCATTGTTTATTAATTGTTAAAGTTTTCAGAGTGGCCTGACGAATATATTTTCAAATACGATAACAAAGAAATACTTAATATTCAAATTTCAAACAGGTCTCCAAAACTGTTTTAAGCAGATTAAAAAAAATTTGAATGTATGATTTAACAGTTTTGGATCAACAATGAAAGGGAATATGATCATGACAATAATAAACAATATACTTACCGGAATACAAAGAGGCAATGAAAATTCACCGGTTCAATCGAATAGACTGACGATTGAACCTGATAAATTATATGAGGAAAGCCAAGATAAAACAAAATTAGCGGAAGGTGTCCATATAGACTTTTCCGATGAATCCAAAGAAGCCTTTTCAATATTAGATTATATGGATGACTTACCGGATGTACGTGAAGAAAAAGTGGCTGAAATCAAACAACAGTTCAAAGATGATGCCTACATCTTTGATTATGACCAAATCGCTTCAAATATGATTGATGCTTTTATGAATGAGAGATTGTAGAACACCAAACAATCCAAATAAAAGGCGAGTCAAGTAGACTCGCCTTTTTTTTTATTTTTTTCCAGCCGCACATAAAAAATCTTGATTTTCCTTACAATTTAAATATATATAAGTTTTACAAATTAAATAAATGTCGAATTTGACCATTCAATCGGACCTAGACCATGTATGACTGGCATCATTTTTGATTGGGATCTATACTGAAACGCTTTTACTCATATTGAACAATTAATAATGATCACTCTTCATTTTGAAAAAAATCAAACAATCAATAAAAACATGATTATTGGTACTTGGCAATTCAGGAAAATTTTTTATCGTAGAGAATCTAAACCCATTTAGCTCTACTGAAACCAGTTATGTATAAAATTTTAATTGTGTTTCCAAATATACATAACCGTTCAACGAAATCAAGTAACATGAATTGATAGGCCATTTTAAGGATTTTAGCGGTCCACATTATAATGCGCTTATCGAATAAGGAACTTTTCATTGGTCATAACAGTTGGGGTCGGAGATCTAAAAATCAGCAATAACCCAAAGGATGTGATTATTACACATGCGTTGGGTTCATGCATTGGTATCACTGTGTATGATCCCACTGTTCATGTGGGTGGGATGTTGCATTACATGCTTCCAGAGTCCACATTGGACAGAGCAAAGGCAAAAAAGACCCCTTTTATGTTTGCTGATACAGGAATTCCCATTTTATTTCGATCATGCTACAAATTAGGTGCGGTCAAAAGTAGAATGATTGTTAAAGTTGCTGGAGGCAGTTCTATTATGGATGATTCTGGATTTTTCAATATTGGAAAACGAAATTATGCATCTTTGCGTAAAATTTTATGGCGAAATAATGTGCTGATTAAGTCAGAAGATGTTGGTGGGAGTGGTAATCGTACACTTCGGTTGCATGTATCAAACGGACTGGTTGAAATGAAACAATCACATAAAGGGTATCGGCCTTTATGATAGGGTTATTTTGAGAACGTTTTCAAACGATTCTCGTATTTCACCCAAATGGATATCTGGAATAATATAATAAGGGACTGAGTTATTTTTCAATATTTACTTTGAATTTTTATCAAAATAATGTTATCTAAACTTAATTAGCTTACAAACCGTTTTGGGCGTACATCATATTGAATCTATTAAGAAACAAATTTGATTTCCAGGTGAAAACTTAAAAACTGTACTTCATTATAACTTGCTTGTGTACCAAACAGTATGGGGTAGATTACAGAAAAATATACTGGTACAATGGGCACATACAGAATAACTAATTCCAAAATAATCTTTTACAATGGTAAACCAAAAGCCATTGAAAACATATTGTGCGGAGAAAATGGCATATAACATCCTAATTGCTGATGATTCTCCATCTATGCGCCAGGTTATACGAAGGACCATTCAGATATCTGGTTTCGCGGTGGGAAATTTTTATGAAGTGAATAATGGCAAAGAAGGCCTTGATCTGCTAGCCAATGAATGGATTGATGTAATTATATCTGATATCAATATGCCTATTATGGACGGCATTACGTTTATAAAATTATTACAAAAAGACATCATAAACGCTAACATACCAGTAATAATAGTGACAACCGAGGGAAGGGATTCCTGTCTAAAAAAGTTTAAAGATATGGGAGTATCTGCGTATTTACATAAACCTTTCAAGCCTGAAACTATTCGTAATCAGTTGTACGAGATTTTAGGAGACGATCAGACTGCAAATAAGGCATCATTGAATGGTTATGATTTTTAAAACATTCAATCCCAGTTGTGGGTAAATAGTGAGGGATTGAATAACCGTTTGTTTTTTATATATGAGGCTGATTCATGGGTGAAATAAAAGTACTTGTCGTAGATGATTCTGCGATTGTACGAAAAATTTTTACAGACCAATTATCAAAGGAGCCAGGGATAAGGGTCGTTGGTACAGCTCCTGACCCTTATGTTGCCCGAGATAAAATAGTTACATTGAAACCGGATGTCCTGACATTGGATATCGAAATGCCGCGAATGGATGGTCTCACATTTTTAAAAAAGCTAATGCGATACAAACCAATGCCAGTCATCATTGTTAGCTCATTGACTCCAAAGGGTGGCAAACTGGCACTTGAGGCGATTGAAAGCGGCGCTGTTGAAGTTCTCTGCAAACCTGGAGCATCATATTCAGTTGGTGACATGGGAAAACAACTGGCAGATAAAATTAAAGCAGCTGCACTGGCGCGGATCAGACCAGTGGATCGCTCACGAAAACCGGTAGCTCAGCAGAAAGTGAGCTTTAGAAATCGCTCATTACAGGAAACAACAAACAAAGTCATTTCAATAGGGGCTTCAACTGGCGGCACAGAGGCCCTCAAGCACGTACTCATGAAGCTTCCGCCTACAATTCCGGGGATTTTAATTGTTCAACACATGCCACCGAAATTTACAACTGCATTTGCGGAACGATTGAATGAACTATGTGATATCACTGTCAAAGAAGCACAGGATGGTGATCACGTACTGACTGGCCGTGCCCTAATCGCACCAGGAAACTATCATATGTTGCTTCGACGCAGTGGAGCCCGATATTATGTTAGCGTTGAAACTGGTCCGATGGTCCATCATCAACGACCGGCTGTCGATCTTTTGTTTGAATCAACAGCCGAGTATGCAGGCGCTAATGCGGTGGGGGTTATTTTAACAGGAATGGGAGCCGATGGAGCAAAAGGTATGGTTCAAATGAAAAATGCCGGAGCCCGAACAATTGGTCAGGATGAAGCATCATGTGTCGTTTATGGAATGCCCAAGGAGGCGGCTAAAATGGGTGCTGTAGAAATAGTTAGCCCTTTGCAGCAGGTTGCTCAAGAAATTATTAATGTGCTTTAATTTGTGTTTATTTTTCCTCAATAACTATTGTTTGGCTCGATGATCGCCAATAAACGTGTATGCATCGGGCAAAAATGTGGAGTATGTATCATATGGAAAATTTCATCAAGGCATTAAACAAGTTGATTGAAAAATTTTTATCAGAAGTTGAGACGGTCGATGCTGATAATATTCAAGCAATGGGCTCACTCATGAACATCATGGATGAGCTTGTTCAATTGGCACAAGAGAATAATCAAAGTGAATTGGTTCGCATTGGCTCTGCAATTAAATCTATGGCGGGTTCGCTGGCATGGGGTGAACCGGATCATTCTATCGATCAACTAAAAGAAGGTGCTGAGCTATTAAAAGAGCTCTCCGATGACATTTCGTCTGAAAAACCCATTTCCGACAAAGTAACAGCATATACCAGCAAATGTGGAATTGAGGAAACAGGTGGGGCATCACCTGAGGCCCAAAGTGAAGAATCTGAAGAACCTGAAGCAGCGACTGAGGAGGCATCTGAACCAAAGCCAGAAGCAGCCCAGGCAGAGGAAGCTTTTGTCGTAGATTTTAGCCAGGATAAAGAGTTGATTGAAAACTTTATCATGGAAGCCCTTGAAAACTTTAGAGACATTGAAGTTAGCATTGTGGAGCTTGAAGAGGATCCAGGAAATACTGAAATTATTAATGATATTTTTCGACCATTTCATACAATCAAAGGGGTCTCAGGCTTTTTAAATCTCACACAAATCAATAAATTGACACATCATGTTGAAACGCTTCTAGATGAAGCACGGGACAATCGACTCTCTATTGATGGCAAAATAATTGATCTGATTTTGGCTGCGATTGATTTGACCAAAAATATGATTAACTTTCTGGACGAGCAAATTAAAACCGGCTCGACTGAAAATAAACAATTTGGCGTTAATGCCCTGATTAAACGACTGAATAATGCATTGGAAGGTAAATTTGATGATGCTCCATCAGCGCCAAAGCCATCAGAGGTGATCCCTCTGGATGATGAACCCGAAATTGAACCAGAAGTCGATTCCGAACCGGACTCCGAACCCGAAGAAGCCAAGGCTGTACCGAGATCAGAGCCCGAACCTTCAAGCGCAGCTGCTGCACAGGCACCAAAAAGAGCAGCCATTCAATCCCCTGCTTTTGTAAAAGTGGACACGCAAAAATTAGACAATATGATTGATATGGTTGGCGAGTTGGTGATTAATCAGGCCATGCTCAATCAGGAAATTGGTGATGTTGTTTCTGCGGATAATCGAAAACTTTACAGCAGTATTACCCAGCTCACACGGATTACATCAGAGATACAACGCATTTCAATGTCCATGCGTATGATTCCAATTAAGCAGACGTTTCAGAAAATGGTACGACTGGTTAGAGACCTGGCAAAAAAATCCGGAAAACAGATTGGCCTGAAAATGCTTGGGGAAGAAACAGAAATTGATCGTAACATGGTGGATGAAATTTATGATCCACTGGTTCATATTGTTCGAAACTCCTGTGATCATGGTCTTGAATTACCTGAAGACAGACGTAAAATGGGCAAAGCGGAAAAAGGCCTCGTCACATTGAATGCCTATCACAAGGGCGGCAACATTGTCATTGAGATTAAAGATGATGGGCGTGGACTAAATCGAGATAAAATTGTCAAAAAGGCGGTTGAAAAAGGACTAGTCAAGACTGGTGAGAACCTGTCAGATCAGGAAGTCTTCGTTCTGATTTTTCAAGCAGGCTTTTCCACTGCTGACAAGATTACCGATGTTTCAGGTCGTGGCGTTGGCATGGATGTTGTGAAGCGTGTTATTGACAATATGCGAGGCAAACTTGAGGTCAATTCTGAACCGAACAAAGGAACGGTCATCTGGTTAAAACTTCCACTGACATTGGCAATTATCGATGGTATTATTGTTCGTGCTGGAAAGCGTGATTATATAATGCCGACAGCATCTGTGCTTGAATCATTGAGGCCTGAAAAAGAATCTTACAAACATGTCGTCAATAAAGGGGAAATGATTCAAATTCGTGAAAAGTTATATCCTCTGATTCGATTACATGAAATATTTGGGTTTGAACCCATGAATTACAATCCTTGGGAGGGCATTGTTGTGGTGGCTGAGAGTGATGGCCGTCATAAGTGCATATTGGTTGATGAAATTGTCGGTAAACAGGAAGTCGTTATCAAAAACCTTGGAGGATTGAAAAAAGTCAAGGGAATGGCTGGAGGCGCTATTTTAGCCGATGGTCGGGTGGGGCTTATTTTGGATGTATCCGGATTATTTGAAATCAGTGAAAATTAATAAGCACTGCCAAAACTCCTTATAAAATTTCGTGCGTTGGAGTTTTTCCAATGATTAAAACGCCAGATTTATCTGACGATGATTTTAGAAGTTTTAAAAGCCTTATATACAATAAGTGCGGTATCTGTTTGCATGAAGGCAAGAAGGAACTTGTACGCGCAAGGCTAAATAAACGGTTACGTCAAAGAGGAATTAAAACTTTTAAAGACTATTATCAATTCTTAACCAATGAAGACGATGGTGAAGAATTGGTGGTCATGCTAGATGCAATTTCCACCAATAAAACCAGTTTTTTTCGTGAAATCAAACATTTTGATTTTTTGGAAGAGCATGTATTTCCAAGCTATGCAGCAGGAAATTTGGGGCGTCGTCTTCGTTTTTGGAGTGCTGCATGCTCAAGTGGTGAGGAACCCTATACGCTCGCAATTAGTTTATTGGAAAACCTTGGCAGCGCAAATTTCGATATCAAAATTTTGGCAACCGATATTTCAACAAAAGTTTTAGGTGATGCCCAACGGGGAATCTACACAGCAGATCGTATTGAAGATATACCCAAACCATTGATACGGACTTATTTTCAACAAGGACAAGGCCGTCAGGTTGGCTTCTATCGAGTCAAACCCAACTTGCGAAATATTATTTCATTTAAACGATTTAACCTGATGGACAAATTTCCATTTAACACAGTATTTCAATTTATATTCTGTCGAAATGTCATGATATATTTCGACAAAAAAACTCAGGAAAAATTGGTTAATAAATTTTATCAATGCATCGTTCCCGGTGGATATCTTATGATTGGTCATTCTGAGAGTTTAACAGGTGTCAAACATCCTTTCAAGTACATTCAACCGAGCGTGTATTTGAAAGAACACTAGAGCAGTTGGCAGATGAAAAACAGCCGAGACAATTTCGATTATTGTAATAAATGAACATGCATGAATCACACAACACCGACCAAATAATAGAAAAAACGATAGTCCAAATTTTTGAAAATATGTATTTCATGTTTCCACAACGAACTGCGTATTCACCGAATCGCTTTGCTTTTCCTATGAAATGTTATCTTGCCCAGACGCAGTTCATCAATGACAAACACGCTTTTCGGTTGATTGCTGCTGAAAATCTGGTTAGTAAGATGGCCATGAATTTTCTGGGTGAAAAACGACCGTTTGAATATACTGAATTGATTGATATTTTTAGAGAAGCCGCCAATGTGATTGTCGGAAATTTTATATCAGCAAGCCATATGCCGGTTGATGTTCGGTTTGACATACCGGAAGTTACTCCTCTAGCAATCGCTGCATACGAAGCTGATCATTCGTATGAAGTCGATCAGATGTATGTCATCGAGAATAATTTTTTTCGCATTGCATTGTTCGGCAGGCACTGATCAGTGGGAATTATCACTGATCTTTTAAACAGTGGGAGTTTATATGAATGCACAATTGATCAATCCCTTTATCAAAGCAACATTGAATGTACTGGAAACAATGGCTTTTATTAAATCTAAACCCCAAAAGCCCTTCTTGAAAAAGGATAATGTTGCAAAGGGCGATGTTTCATCAATTATTGGACTTTCAGGAGAATCAAAAGGGACCATTTCAATCACATTTACTGAGCCTTGTATTTTATCGATTGTATCCAACATGTTTGGTGAAACCATGTCAGAATTAAATCATGAAGTCATGGATGCTGTAGGAGAAATTGCGAACATGGTTTCTGGTCAGGCGCGTCAAGCTCTTGAAAGTGAGGGTAAAGTCCTTTACGCGGCTGTACCGACAATGATAAAAGGAAAAGACCATACAATAAGTCACAAAACAACAGCCCCTATCATGGCTGTACCTTTTCAAACAGATTATGGTGAATTCACCATTGAAGTTTGTTTTGAAGATTAAGCATAAAGAGGAGGAGATATGCCTTTAGATTTGAACATGAACGTTTTAGTTGTCGACGATTTTCTGACAATGCGGCGCATACTAAAAAATATTCTAAAGCAAGTGGGATTCAAGACAATGGACGAGGCTGAGGATGGTGCGCAAGCACTAGATATGATAAAGAATGCCGATCCCCAATTTGATTTAATTATCGCTGACTGGAACATGCCCAAGATGACAGGTATTGAGCTATTGAAAGCCATTCGTGCTGATCCGGAATTGAAACACCTGCCGGTCATCATGGTCACTGCCGAGGCACAGAAAAGTCGTGTTCTCGAAGCTGTTCAAGCAGGTGTCAGTAATTATATTGTCAAACCATTTACTGCTGATACAGTTAAGACTAAGCTTGAGCAAGTATTTAAATAAAATGAAAAAACCCCCATCCTTTTCAGATGCATTGCACATATTGGATGGGGTTTTTTATTTGCATGAGTGATCATGACGGAAAAAGTATGTAAATCAGTTGCCTATGATAGTTTTTCTTGAAAACTTTTAGCCATTTTTTCAGAAATATTGCATTGTTTTTGCGCAAGGGGTACAGTATATCGACCAAGCATCTTATAAAGATCTAACACTTCTGGTAATTCATTAATAATTTTTTCAATATGATTGTGAACAGTTTGGATATCTCCACGAGAAATAGGGCCAGTTAAAGCACTCGGTATTCCCTGTTTTTGAATATTGGCCAAAGTACCTTCAATCAGCGGGTTTAGCACCTTCAAGGCAATACTTTCAGGAATTCCAGCAGTCATGTTTAATTGTTGGGCCATCCAAAGTAAGGTGACAAGATAATTGGATGCGACCACAGCTGCAGTATGATACAATTGCTTTCCACTGCTTGAAATTTCTGCAACATTTGCCTTGAGATCCTTTGCGAAAGCTTTGCCCAATTCGATCGCTTTTTCGGAGCCCTCTACAGACATATAAATGTTTTCAAAGGGATTGGGTTCAATATGTTTTACAGGAAAACTTTGCAATGGATGCAGCGAACCTGCATCGTGATCATCTGAGATATTATCAGTCAATATCTGTGAGGATAAGGACCCACTACAATGAAAAACAGTACAATGTTGTTTGAATCCCTGGTTCGCTGATACTTGTTTGCAAGTCCTTTCGATGAGATCATCTGGCGTTGTAATGAAAACAACATCAGCCTGTGGGGTCACTTTCCAAGGGATTGTATCAACCAATCGAACATTCAACAACCGATTCGTGCATTCGATGGATTTAACATGTTTTGCACATAAACCAACAGCAATATGCCCAGCTTTTTGTAACTGAATGGCGAGATTCGTTCCAAGACGACCGCTGCCAATAACAGCAAACTTAATTTTTTTCATCTTTTTTCCTTTCATTAATAATGATGTGGGCGTATGTACAGTTTAGGGGAAGTGAATTTCATACAAGGAATGCACGATTTCGGCAACCCCAAGAACAGCGTAGGGCTAAAGCCCAACGCTGAAGCTGAATTGAGAAAGGACGCTAAAGCGCCCTCAATACCCAAAAGCTAATTATTAATTAACTGTTTATTTATTTCAAAATTGATGAAAATCATGATATTCCCAATTCAGCACCTATGTTGTAAG
>Ga0272440_1001266_pt1 | contig 21032 bp, 17 predicted proteins | sample SSMMMBAug17_FD_192440 | JGI IMG/M metagenome (GOLD analysis project Ga0272440, IMG submission 192440) | Marine sediment archaeal communities from Little Sippewissett salt marsh, Falmouth, MA, United States - SSM-MMB-Aug17 | ecosystem: Environmental > Aquatic > Marine > Wetlands > Sediment ...
TTGGAAGCATTAAGTGACGCAATTTTAAAAGCGTTTGACTTTGATGATGATCACCTATACCAATTTACGTACAAAAATCGAAAAGGAATTTCTGTCGAAGTTTATGCGCCACAATTTGATGAAGATCTTTCTACAACAGAAGTACGTATCGGAGAAATGGGCTTGAATCCAGGAGACACATTCTTTTATCTTTATGATTTTGGTGATCAATGGGAGTTCTCATTAATTCTAGAGAAAATTGATGAAAATAACAAAGAAATATCAAAGCCGGTTCTTCTTGAATCATATGGTGAATCACCCGAGCAATATGAATGTGATGATGACTATTTTGAGTTTGAGTTAATATAAATATTGGTGCTGCCGCCAATCGAAATGTGCATCTAACAAGACACGATATGTCCTGATAGGGACGACAGAAAATAGCCTGGGGTTTCAACCCCAGGCGGTCGTGCTGGAACCGGAATTTTTCAATACCAGGCGGTCGAACAAGGCCACCTTATGGAAGTATTTGATTTTATTGATTTGGGGAAGTTATTTTCCGAGAATTCCTAAGGAATGCTCAAAAAATAAATTCCTCATTTTATGCTCATTCTGTTTTTGAACCATGATTACACTGAAGAAGATGAAAAAGGTGAATTAAAAGTGTTTTTATTCATCTTATTCATCTTATTCAGTGTAATCATGGTTCAAAAAATAGAGTGAACAGTTTTGTACGCATATGCTTGATGTTTAATTCTTGAGTTACGCATTTTTAAATGGGGAAGTTATTTTCCGAGAATTCCTAAGCAAATGTACTTAAATGTCGTGTTGTTCTTGAAATATCATGAAGCAATGACATTTCATTCATTTCCTGTTCTTGCTTTAAATGGTATTGTATCAGTTGAATATAAAATCCATGCACCCCCATCACTTCTGACAAAATAGATTCATGTTTTTTAAACAAATCGATGGTTTCTTGTTGACTTAGCCAGAAATCGATACGCAATTGACGTTGCAATAAAACAGCCTCAACTTTAATCGGCCCGATGTGAGACATTTTTAATAGCAATGATGCTTTTAACATGGAGTCAGATGCTTCTTTTCTGCCGTGTTTCATATCAGAAATATCGATCAATAATTCTCCTGTATACAGCATATTACCAAATAGCAATGGAAGCATTAAATACAGCTTGCCATGATCTGCTAATGTTTTATGATTTAATAATTGCCATTGTTCAAACTGCTCGATCAATTGCTCCAGGGCCAGCTTGATATCCAATTGATCATTGGGTAAATTTTGAAAAGAATCCAATGTCAATGCCTTTAAATCCTGCTCAACCATTTTTTTTAATCGTTCTGATGACATATTTTTTTGTGACGCTGCCCACTGTTTCAATTTATTTTCCCACAGCAATCCTGATCGTTGAAGGAAAGCCATTAAATAATATGGGGTAATAGAGTCGCCTGGCTTGATTGCCAGTTGAGAAAAGAGTTGCATCATTTGCACCATCAGTTTTCGGTTGGCATTTTCTGGATTGTTTTTAATTGTTTGAAACAGGTCATGAAACAGCTGAAATGGCGATGCCTGCATGGCAGACCCACCAACGAGCTGCATCAAGCTTTGCTGCATATTCGAGGTATCAAACACTTTGAAAACAAAATGCGGTTGGGTTTGTTCTACCCGAAATTGAGCGGTTTGACCTTTGGCCAGTTTGACAGTTGTTTGGGCAATCAGTTCTTTGCCCTGAACCAACAGTTTTGCCCGACCGGATTGATGAAAGTCCAATACTTTTCCGCTAACAACATCTCCCTGTCTCAAAGATAATCCTGATCCTGATGGTTTATTTTGAGCATTAATTGATGCCCGATGTTGAACAATCAAATCTTGAAGGCTACGAATCATAAAACCTCAGCAGTTATAGAGAGCGCTTCTTACTTATAAGCATTCAATTTGTTATAATTCTGACCAATCGTTTGAAATTTATTCTTTAAATTTAACACAAGATCAACTTCACCCTGAGCAATCCCCAGCTTTTTTGCAATTGCATCAGACTGAATACCGCTTTTGGACAATTTCAATATTTCATCAGCATTGATCGCATCTGTATTGGGACGCGATTCAAAGGTAATTCCGCTTCTTTTGGGGGTTGAGTCCCTTGAAGCTGTTGATGTAAGCCTTGATGGTCTGGGTGATTTCTTTTGAAGAATATCCTTAATGATGGGCGATTTTTTTGGAGGAACTGATTTTGTGGTTTTCATTGTTTCAAAAGGATCTTTTTTTTCCATATCTTCTGTAATATCTCTGACCTGTTCAATATTTTTCCTTAATGATAAGATCAAATCCACTTCATTTTTATTGACACCCAATTGCATTGCAATTTGATCTGCAGATAATCCTTGACGTGACAAGCGAAGTGCATCATCTTGAAATTCTTTAAAATTTCTGCTCTTCCCGGGCTTAGAATAACGAGGTTCAACCTTTTTGTTAACCGGTTGTTCCAGGGCAGAGTTGACCTGGTTCATTTTTTGATCCAGTTTATCAGTTAAGTCATTCACAAGTTTATGTTTCTCTTTGAGTAAAAACTCAAGTTTATAAGAAATGGACTTGGCTTCAGTTAGAGTGGGTTGTAATATATCCTCTAGCTTTTCCATGGTGATTGTTTCAGCATGATCATGGCGGACGAATCGTCTCATAAATACGAAAAATAACAGAATAATAAAGGCATCCAATACCAGCAACGAAATAACTAAAACTTTTATCATAAAGACATGTTCCTTTCGGTAGTTAAATTAAAAAACCTGATATGATATATAACACAAATCAATACCAATTGCCAATTACCAGAAATGCACTCCAAATAGCGGGATGCCAATATTGTATTTTTTCAATCAGTGTTAACTGGGCCTGCTGCATGGCTTTTGCTTTGGAAAGTTTTTTATGGTAAACATTTTGATAAAATTCTGAAATAATTTTTTGTGATGCGTAATCATCAACAGACCATAACGTTGCAATAGCACATTTTGCGCCCGCTTTTACTGCACCACCAGCCAAACCAAATGCTGCCCGCTCATCTCCAATAGCTGTTTGACAGGCACTGAGAACCAAAAGATCTATTGCGGATGATTTGGTTTTTTTGATCAATTTTTCCAAAGTGTCCATTCTTAATTGACTGTTATGGGTCAAAAGAAATGTTTTTTCAGGAATGCTTCCAAATTCTCCATGAGTCGCCAAATGCACAAGAGAGTAATTCTTTTTATTAATTTTTGATTCTAAATTTGATACAGTGAATTCCTCATCCATAAAGACATCACCCGGTACTATTTGGGTGATCGTTTTCAGTTCTTCTTCGATGCGAGGTAGTGCATCAAAATTAAGTCCTCCGATGGTATGCGCCTTCGTAATTCCACAGAATAGACCCTTGGGCGATTTTCGATTTATTGCACCGAGCCGTGTCAGGTATAATGCAGGAATGGTTGCAATTGAAAATTCTTCTATAAGAAACTTTTCTTTATAATTAAAAAGAATAGAAAAGGGTAACAAGCGTATGGCACCATCTGATGCGACCACCAATGTTTCAATTTTTTGTTTTTTTAGATCATTGTAAATGGGTGCGATGATCAGTTCATACAGCTTTGTTGCGTCTGTTTCAAATAATCCCCAATCTGGGATTTCTTTGCGAAGTCGATAAATCATTTCGTTGAATACTTTTGTATCAATATCTAGTCGCAAGTGTTTAAAACCATTTGGAAATCGAATGATCATTCCAGGCTGATCTGGAAATGAAATAAAATATATGACTGCAACAGATTCCAATTTTCGATCTAATTGTAAATGATTTTCTTTATGATGTGACAAACAGGGGTCATCAAAAATATTTTCCAATTCTGCTGATTTAAGGTCATCCATTGTATGCCATGCGTTTTTCATTAATTTGACATATTTTTCAGAGCTAAGCGATGACGATTCATCTGTGGCAAGGTTAAAATATATTTCAGACAGTTCAAGGTAAACAGGTTTAATTGTATCATCAAAAGCAGTTTTTTTGGTCAGGTCGTTTTGGTAAAGTTTCTTTCGAATAGGAACGAGTTGTTCGATCGCTTTGTTGTAATGGTTGATTGCTTTTTGAATCCTTCCTGTTTTTCGATACAATCGGCCCAGTTGCCAATTATTTTGATATGAAATCAATGGGTCTTTTGTTTGTTGGGAGTAAAATAGGCTTTGATATGTCAGAGTGAAAGCTTCTTTAAATTGACTTGTGCTTTCGTACAAACCGCCCATCTGAAAAAAAATTCGTGATGCCAGTCGATGATCATTTAATTTTTGGTTTGTATTTTCTGCTTCTAAATATAATTGATGTGCCTCCTGAATGCAAAAAGTTCGTTGATCCATTTGATTTTCTGACACCATTTCATAAAGCCTGGCAATTTTAAGGAGTAAACTTCCCTTTTGAAAAGAATCAGAAAGCCTTAAAACAAATTGTTTCGCATTTTTCAACGATTGCATTCGCTCTTTTGTATGGTTTGGGGCATTTTTTTTCACATATACACTGGCAAGATTGATCAAGAGTTGAGCATTAAAAAAAGATTCTGGTAATTGATTGGCCAATACAATTGCCTGATTAAAAGCATCAAGGGATAATTGGTAATATTCAGTTTTTTCCAGATGAGTATAATAAAGTAAACCGACTTCATTGAGTGTTTCACAATATAATAATCGATGTCCGGATTGTCTGGCGATGGTCAATGCTTTTTGAAAAAGCTGAGATGCTTTTGTCATATGGGGAATGTACGAATAAAGGCTTCCAAGTGAATTGTAGTATCGTACTTTAATATCTGGAGGATATTCTTTGATCGTGTTTAAATGAGGTAACAAAACATTTAAGGCCTGTTGATGATACCCCAATGCTTTAACAACATTGGCTTTTAATATATGAAATGTCAGTTTGTCTTTTGACCTTGAATAATATTTTTTAGGCAGTTGATTCAGTTGAATAATGGCTTGTTTATAATGTCCATTTTTTATCATTTGATCAATTGATGATATCCAGTTTTGGTTTGCCCGAACGTGTAATTTGGTAACGCAAAGAAAAATTATAATATATTGTATGACCTTAAATTTTTTCATGGAAATATCTTTTAGTCATGCTCAAAAAATAAAAGCACCATTTAATGAAAATGACTTTAAATAAAAAAAAGAATCAATTCGATTCAGAATGGCCTTTTGCAATCGTTCGGTTACGACCTTTCTTTTTAGCAACCTGAATACGTTCATTGACACGCTTATACATGGTTTCAGGCGTATCACCACTTCTTGCCTGAACAACACCTAAGCTAACAGTCATGCGCCCGACTGTTTTAAAAGAATGGCCGGAAATTAATTTACGAATTTTTTCAGAAAGTACAATAGCTTGCTGAACGTCTGTTTCAGATGCAATGATCGCAAATTCCTCACCACCGACTCTACAAAATAAGTCACTTTTTCGAATATTTTGATCAACCAGTGTAGCCAATTGCTCTAATGCATCATCACCGACCTTATGTCCAAAAAAATCATTAATTCGTCGAAAAAAATCAACATCAAAAACAACCAGACTTAATGCGCGATCATGACGTTGCATTTTTGCTATTTCCTGAGCAACCAATCGATAAAACATTCGAGAATTATAAATATGTGTCAGAGGATCGTAATTTTTTGCAATATCATTATTCGTTGTAACATATCTGCGAATAAATAGAAATATTAATGGAATAAATATCAATGTCACCAGGGCATGCGTTGCTATCATCTGAGAAAATGGATGGCTGTCTACCTGATTATTCATTACCTGAGTGAGTGTTTTCCAGAATTGTTCACAATGGATTTCCATTTTATCAAAAAGAATTTCAGAGGGTGCATCTTCATATTTATCGAGCTGGGTTTTAAAAATTTCCCATTGCGTTTCAATCCAATGCATTTGAATAAATGCATCAGAGTCAGGTTTTGTGATGAAACGATTTAATAATTTTTTCAGATTTGAATCTGTCTGTCGAATGGCATGTTCGTATGATTTTTTTTTTACAATCATCGACATGGTCCGCTGCATTTCAACATTTATATATAATGCTGCGACATTGGATCCATCTTTTGCAGTAACTGATTTGATATAGTTGACTGATAACATCAGATGAATTGCAACAAATAAAATGAGTATCGTTGTGATAAATATTTTATGAATAATCAATTGAATACCTCCCTTTTCACTAACATCATTATCGAAAAACTATACCTTTGTTTTCTTTTTTAATTCTCCTCAATAATTAAGCGATCATCAATTTTCGGGTATATCGTAGTAAATATTTTGTTCTTCGTCTGGTTGGCCGAATCTTATGTTCACCCAAACAAAAATCGAAACCAAACCTATATTAAAAATCAATGTAGGGGCGAACCCTATGTTCGCACTCCGGACAACAATCGTTTTCGAACCTATGACCGAAGCAAACGCTTCTAATTCATTCTTGAACATCGGTTTGATAACGATTTTTGTCCGGAGGGCGAGCACAAGGTTCGCCCCTACATTGATTTTTAATATAGGTTTGGATTTCGATTACTACGATATACCCAAAAACTTATGATCGCCTACTTAATTACTTCGCCCTGAAAGGACGTAATATAACAGTTCAGGGCAACGCCCTGGGTAAAAAAATAAACCTTGTTTTAGCCCTGAAAAGGCATAACATGTTTTATTGATCTGACTATTTATGTAACTAAGGAATGCTCGGAAAAAAGTTCCTCATTATTCAATATTTGTTGATTCGTTTCTGAACCATGATTACACTGAAGAAGATGAATAAGATGAATTTAAAGTGTCTTATTTCATCTTATTCATCTTATTCAGTGTAATCATGGTTCAGAAAACTGAATGAACATTTATTTAATGGGGAACTTATTTTCAGAACGTTCCTAAATAAATCTTCTTCAGTGTAATCATGGTTCAAAAAAAGAATGAACTGTTTACGCACAACAAATGGGGACGTTATTTTTTCAAGTATACCTTACCTAATTTTCAGTCTATCATTCACAAAAAAAATTCTTTTGTATAGTTAAATAATTAAATGAAATGACTTATACAGTCAATAATGTCAAGAGAATTTTACAACCCGTGATTTTTTTACCTTGAATATTCAACCAAAGCCTGATAGGTTAATAAGAATTATCTTTGAGTTTGTAAGTAATCGATCATAAGTTTTCGGGTATTAATACGTTTTATCACATGTAAAAAAGAATTGTAATCAAACAATCAATTTTTGCTCTTGGCAATTTCAAGAACAGCGCAGTGCTAAAGCCTGCTAAAGCCCAACACTGATACGAATTTTTTACCGAATAGCCAAGGAAAATTCAAAAAAAAAGTTCCTCATTTAAATGTTCACTCTATTTTTTGAACCATGATTACACTGAAGAAGATGAATAAAAACACTTTTAATTCATCTTTTTCATCTTCTTCAGTGTAATCATGGTTCAAAAACAGAATGAGCATAAAATGAGGAATTTATTTTTTGAGCATTCCTAAGTAACTAAAAATTCGAATCTAATAAAATCAATATCTTATAAAATTTGAATATTTAGTCCCTTCTAGGATGGGTCATTGTCCATAAGGGGGAACGCTTATTATTGGAAGGCAGATATTAAATTGAAAAAATATATTTTAGCCATTCTATTTATTTGGACAGTATCAGTCAGTTTTTCATTATACTGGAATTTATTAACTGAATCAAAGAATGAAGAAAATACTGCCCAACAAGGCGCAAAATCTTTTTTTAAACAAGTCGTATTAACAAGATCATGGAATGCAGGTCATGGTGGTGTCTATGTTCCTGTTAGTGACAAAGTGATGCCAAATCCCTACCTTGATATTCCTTTAAGAGATATCACAGATCTTCAAGGAAATCACTATACAAAAATAAATCCAGCATTTATGACACGCCAAATCGCTGAGATTGCAAAAGAACAATCGGATATTTTGTTTCACATAACCAGCTTAAACCCACTTCGACCGGAAAATGTTGCAGAACCCTGGGAAAGATCCAAAATGGAACTTTTTGAAAAAGGACTGAAAGAATGGTCTGGATTTGTTGAAATGGAGACAGGAAGAATTTATCGATATATTGCGCCACTTTATGTCAATCAAGGATGTTTAAAATGTCACGCGAAACAAGGGTACAAGGAAGGTGAGATAAGGGGGGCAATCAGTGTCACTCTTCCATTTCAAGCTAAAGAATTGAACTGGAATATTATTTTATCTCATATATTGGGTGGAAGCATTGTTTTAATTATCATCGTCATGTTTGGAATTGCTTTAGAACGTAATAGAAAAGATTTGATTCGTTCAAAAAATGATGCTGAAAGAGCGAACCGCGCCAAAAGTGCATTTTTAGCCAACATGAGTCATGAAATAAGAACACCTATGAATGGAATTATTGGCATGGCGTCCTTATTATGTGATTCCTCGCTAAAAGAAGAAGAACAAGACATGGCTGAAACACTTAAAACAAGTGCTCTTTCGTTAATGAATATCCTTAACGATATATTAGATTTTTCAAAAATTGAGGCAGAAAAATTGGATATTGAATTCATTGATTTTGACCTTAGAGACATCCTAAACAATGTGATAAACTTACTCTCAATCAAAGCAAGTGAAAAAGGTCTTGAACTTTGTTTAAACGTTGATGATGATGTGCCTCATCAAGCATATGGTGATGCCGCTCGTATCAAACAAATTCTGATCAATCTCATCAGTAATGCCATTAAATTTTCAACAACTGGAAACATTAATGTCGATGTCAAAAATATACAACAATCGCATTCCAGTAATACAATACTGTTTAGTGTTGAAGATAAAGGGATAGGCATTCCCAAAAATGGGATGAAAAAATTGTTTAAATCATTTTCACAGTTGGATTCATCTATTACACGTAAATATGGCGGAACCGGTCTTGGATTGGCAATTTCAAAACAACTTGTCGATTTAATGGGTGGAACAATTGGCGCTGAAAGTGAAGAAGGTGTTGGTTCACGTTTCTGGTTTACAATCGTTTTTGACACATCGAAATTCTTTATCGATGATGTCGTTGATGCGACCCAACAATTGTCCTTGCAAAACGAAATCACGTATTCAAATGTCAACACTGATGATAATTCACCACAAAAGAGTGAGGTTCGTGTTTTAATTGTTGAAGATAGTTATTTGAATCAGAAAGTTGTGACTTTAATGCTAAAAAAGCATCGAAATCCTTTTCAGGTTGAAGCTGTTTACAATGGTGTCGAGGCAATTGCAAAACTGGAACACTACACCTATGATATAATTTTTATGGATATGCAAATGCCAAAAATGAATGGAATTGAAACCACGAAAATTATTCGGGCCCCCAATTCAAGCGTATTAAAACACGATACCCCAATTATTGCAATGACTGCAAATGCCATGGAAAAAGATAAAAAAGCGTGTCTTGATGCTGGAATGAATGATTACATCTCAAAACCCATCATTGAACAAAATTTTCAACGTATTCTTGAGCAATACTTACCTCAAGTCGTTGCCAATTGATTCAAACTGATACAAACATTGCTTTCATGTTGGAGAAAAAATGGAATCTGTTCACTCAGATAACAATATTCTAAAAATTGCTTTGTTTGCAACTGGATGTGCGGGAATTATAGCAGAGTTTGTTTTGTCTACACTGGCCACTTATCTTTCCGGAAATGCGGTTTTTCAATGGACATTGGTCATGTCTTTCATGTTATTTGCGATGGGTGTGGGAAGTCGAATCAGTCGTGAAATTCAAACAAACCTTTTGGAATGGTTCCTTATTACAGAATTATTACTATCAATCGCTTGCGCAACATCAGCCATTATTGCCTATGGCCTGGCAGCATTTATTCAACCGATAAATCTGGTGATTTATTCGCAAAGCATTATTGTTGGTATTCTGATTGGCCTGGAGATTCCCCTGGTCACGCGAATTAATGAATCATATGAAAACCTCCGCATTAATATTTCAAATGTCATGGAAAAAGATTATTATGGCTCATTACTTGGCGGAATTATCTTTGCATTTATCGCACTGCCTTATCTGGGATTGACATACACACCGATTATTCTCGGTTGTATCAATTTTATAGTTGCCTCCCTGGTGTTGTGGCGATTTTTGTCACTCATTCATTATAAACAATTTTTTATGATTTCCTGGTTGTGTTGCTTTTGTTTTTTTATTTGTTTGAGTGTGTTTGCAAGGCCCATAATCCAATTTGGAGAGCAAAGCAAATATAAAGATAAAATAATTTTTGCCAGACAAACCGCTTATCAAAAAATTGTTATGACCCAATGGCGTCAATATTACTGGTTGTACCTCAATGGTCAGGTTCAGTTCAGCACCTATGATGAAGAAAAATATCATGAACCACTGGTGCACCCGGCGCTGAAATTAAGTGCCTGTAAAAAGGATATTTTGATTCTGGGCGGGGGTGATGGTGTCGCTGTGCGAGAGATTTTAAAGCATCAGGATGTTGAAAATATTACATTAATTGACCTTGATCCAGCGATGATTCACCTGGGAAAAACACATCCTGTATTAACCCAGATTAACCAAAACGCTTTGAATACATCAAAAATTAAAATTATTCATCAAGATGCGATGACATTTCTTGAAAAACATGATAAACAATTTTCAGTTATTATAATTGATTTGCCCGATCCGGATACCATTGATTTGATGCATGTTTACTCATTAAACTTTTACCGGTTAATTGAACATCATCTTATGCGCGGAGGCGTCATGGTTACCCAGGCTACCAGCCCTTACTTTTCAAAAAATGCGTTTTTATGTATATTGAAAACTATTGAAGCTGCAAACCTGGTTGCATTGCCTTATCATAATCATATTCCTACAATGGGTGAATGGGGATTTGTTTTGGGGATGCGCAAAAAAGATATTGAAGCAGCAAAATTGAAAAAACGAGCGTTGCAACTCAGTTTTGAAAATATTGATAGTCATTTTTTAAATACACATGCGATGCACTCAATGGTTCATTTTGGAAAAGGCATACTGGATCAGCAACACACCGTGCAAATCAATACACATATTCAGCCGGTTTTACATCAATATTATCTTTCTGGAAATTGGGGGGTCTATTGATTCCGGGGGTCAATGAATGCATAAAAATGATGGATAAATACCAGATGCCATCGCATATTCGCGCACATTCAATGTTAGTGGCACGCATTGCCATGCTTATAGCATCACAACTGGATGCCCAGGGGATTGAAATATCCATTGAAAAATCTATTAGTGGCGCATTAATGCATGATATTGCGAAATTTTCCTGTATTCATTCCCATGAAAATCATTGTGAAAAAGGCAAGGAAATATGTGAAAATGAAGGTTTTGATGAAATTTCTGATATTGTCAATGAACATGTGATTCTAAAAAACCCTATTGTTGCAGATAAATATAATGAAAAAGAAATTGTCAATTATGCGGATAAACGAGTACTACATGATCAAATTGTCAGCCTTCAAGTTCGTATGGATGATATCAAAAAAAGATATCTTCCAAAATGTCCGCATATTGATATGATCATGTTCAACCATCATTATGATATCTGTAAACGTGTGGAAAAAAAATTGTTTGCAAAATTAGATTTTTTACCTCAGGATGTACCTGAGTATTTAACAAATATATTTTTACAAAAATAAGGAGAAATCATTATGGCATTTAAAGTAAATGTAGACATCAAAAAAGAATTTGATGTCACAGCAGATTTTGACAAAGTTTTTGACTTATTGGCAAGTGTACCTGATTCAGTCAGTCATTTTCCAAAAGTAGATCAGCTGGTAGATATGGGTGACAATAGTTTCCGATGGGAAATGGAAAAGCTTGGTATTCAAAAATACTATATTCAAACTGTTTATGCCTGCAAATATGAAAGTAACAAGGATGCTGGCAGCATTGTTTGGAAACCGGTAAAAGATGTTGGGAATGCAGAAATTGAAGGTTCCTGGAATATCACAAAACAAGGAGATCAGGTCCATTTAGAATTGAAAACAAAAGGCATCCTCACCCTGCCATTTCCATCCCTTGCAAAAATGGTTATCGCACCTTTTGCCACAAGAGAGTTTGAAGGTATGGTCGATCAATATATTGAGAATTTGAAAAAAGCTTTGAATGGATAAATTGCTGTATGAAGCGGATTTTTTTATCTCCCCCACATATGGGCCATGAAGAACAGAAATTTGTCGACGAAGTATTTGAAAGCAATTATATCGCGCCAGTGGGGAAACATATCACACACTTTGAAAATGAGATAGCCGAACGATTTGGCATATGCGGTGCCTTGGCGCTCTGCTCGGGCACTGCTGCCATCCATTTGGCGCTTCGCTTGTTAGATATTCAACCGGATGATATTGTTTTTTGCGCTTCCCTTACATTTGTGGGTAGCGCAAACCCTATCTTATATGAAAAAGCCATTCCTGTTTTTATTGATTCAGAACCAGAAACCTGGAATATGTCACCCCAGGCCCTTGAAAATGCATTTCAAAAGTATTGTGCAATCGGAAAAAAACCCAAAGCAGTGATCGTTGTTGACCTTTATGGACAATGTGCGGATATGGATACCATTTCAAATATTTGTCAAGAATATGATACCCCGCTCATTGAGGATGCGGCAGAAGCCATTGGTGCGATGTATAAAAATAAATACAGCGGAACATTCGGAACATTTGGGATTTTTTCGTTTAATGGCAATAAAATGATCACCACCTCAGGTGGCGGGATGCTCTTATCTGATAATCTGGATGCGATCAATAAAGCACGTTATTGGTCCACTCAATCCAGAGATCCGGTCATCCATTATGAGCATAGTGAAATGGGATTTAATTATCGCATGAGCAATGTTTTGGCTGCAATCGGCCTGGGTCAGTTGAAGGTTTTGAATTCGCATATTCACACCTGTCGTCAAATATTTGCACGATATGTTAAAGAATTGGATCATATTCCGGGAATCAATTTTATGCCTGAGCCTGTTGATTATAAATCAAACCGATGGTTGTCTGTCATGACAATGCCTCCATCACTCATGTCACCAGTTGAACTGGTTCATCACTTGGAAAAATATAATATTGAGTCCAGACCTGTCTGGAAACCCATGCATCTCCAACCTTTATTCCAAGGCACAGCCTTTTTTTCTCATCAATCACAACAACCGGTTTGTGAACAATTATTTAATACCGGAATTTGCCTGCCATCTGGCTCCGGAATGACAACAGAAGAACAGGGCCATGTGATTGAGAGCATTTTGTCGAAAATCAATCCTTAGAATGGAATCTGAACATGAAAAACTTATTTCGCTCAAAAAACTTTTATCTTGTTTTTGTTGTGGACATCATATTGGTCATCATATCCTGGTGGTTGGCGTTTGCAGTACGTATGGATTTTGTCATACCGGATCATTATCAAAAAGCACTTTGGCAACTATGCCCCCTGGTTTTAACAGTAAAAATGGTCATTTTTTTTTCATTCAGTCTGTATCAAGGGATGTGGCGTTTCACAAGCCTGTTTGACCTGGTCAATGTGGTCAAGGCGGTCATGTTCAGCTCATTAGTATTGATATTATTTGTTATGGTTTTGCATCGGTTTGAAGGTTATCCTCGGTCAGTATTTATTATTGACTTTGGATTATGCCTGTTTTCAATTGGTGGATTTCGAACCAGTATTCGATTGTTTTACACGCAACACTCTGGCATGTCTTTTTTTCCCATCCTGGTTCGAAAGGGTTCAACTGCGAAACGCCTTTTAATTATTGGGGCTGGAAGTTCAGGAGAGCGTGTTTTGCGGGAAATCAGAGATAATCCCAGTTTAAAACTTCAGCCAGTTGGTTTTTTGGATGATAATCCCCTGAAGCAAGGAAAAACCATTCATGGGATTGCTGTATTGGGACAGGTGGACCAGATTGATTCTTTTGTTGATTTGTTTGATGAAATCCTTATTGCTATTCCAAAAACATCCCGAGAAAATATGCGAAAAATTGTTTCTAATTGTGAAACTACAGGAAAAAGATTTCGAACTGTGCCTGCCATTGGAGAATTAATTGATGGTCGAATTTCTGTCAAATCGCTTCGTGATGTCACCCTTCAGGATTTAATGGGCCGTGAAGAAATTCATTTGAATAAAACTGAAATATATCGCTATATCCATGAAAAACGAGTATTAATCACAGGTGCTGGCGGTTCTATTGGCAGTGAACTTGTCCGGCAAATCAGTCGTTTTCATCCCAGGCGATTGGGATTGTTGGAAATCAGTGAAATTAATCTGTTTCGTGTTGAAATGGAATGTCGTCAACGATTTGGCTATATTGATGTTGAAACCTACCTGGGTGATATTCGAGATCATGATTCTCTAGTCCATGTTTTTAATCGTTTTAAGCCTGAGGTTGTCTTTCATGCAGCAGCGTATAAGCATGTCCCAATGCAAGAAAAGCATCCCTGGGAAGCAGTGATCAATAACATTCAGGGCACGTTAAACCTGGTAAATATTGCCAGAAAACAAGAAGTCGAACGTTTTGTATTGGTTTCCACAGATAAAGCGGTTCGGCCAACCAATGTCATGGGCGCATCAAAGCGTGTTGCCGAACAACTGGTCTTGTGCGCAAACGATTCAAATCAAAGCCAGTTTATGGTGGTGCGATTTGGAAATGTCATGGGAAGTTCCGGTTCAGTCATTCCCATTTTTCAGGATCAAATTGCACGAGGGGGACCAGTCACAGTGACGCATCCGGAAGTGACCCGCTATTTTATGAGTATTCCAGAAGCAGCGCAGTTAATATTAGAGGCGGGTGCGATGGGCAAGGGGGGCGAAATTTTTGTCCTTGATATGGGTCGGGCTGTTCGAATTCTTGATTTGGCTCAGGATTTAATTCGTCTACATGGCTATGAACCTCATCAAGATATTGAAATTCAATATACCGGACTTCGCCCCGGGGAAAAGTTATACGAAGAATTAATTACTGAAGGTGAAGGTATTGTTAAAACACAACATGAAAAGATTATGGTGCTGCGGGGTAATATGTGCCAGAGAGATGAAATTCATTTAAAAATTGCTGCCCTTATTCGAACAGCTAAAACATTTAATCATCAACAAATAATGAAAGCGTTGAAATTAATTGTTCCAGAGTATCAACCTGAATTGATATCTTTTTTTGATTCATCCAAATGAAGCGACAATCATTGTCTCTTTCGATAAGCCATTCCTTGAAAACTTGCTAACAGCGCTTTGGCGTTATCGACAACATCGACCTGATACACCCCTAATTTGGGATTGACAGATAACTCCCGGGCCTCTGCATAAACAGTTCCTTCTTTGACTGCTTTGATAAATGCAATAGAAATATTGATTGCAACAGCGACTTGTTCTCGTGAATTCGCAGCAATTGCGAATGCAAAATCTGCCAGGGTAAAAATGGCCCCACCATGAACGATGCCAACACCATTCAGATGGTAAGGTTTTATATCCATTTTTACGCGAGCATAACCCTGAGCTACATCTATCATTTCAATCCCATTATGCCTGGCAAACGCATCGTTCTCCATTCTTTTTTGCCACTCTGATAATGTTTCCAACTTCATCGTTCCTTATTCTTCAAAGTACTGTACTTTATATGTTTGAATATCAAGATGATCTTTTTTCCAGGTATCTCCTGGCAAACCCGCTTTTAAGCAAAGATGGGATAAAAAGGCTTCATGCGTGGGCAATTGGTCCCACACCTGGGGTAAAAATGTGGCTGATGAGTAACCTTTTCGAAGAATAACGCCATGTACTTTGGGTTTAAGCTTGTTTATCAAGTCATTGGTATCGGTATACTCCAAAGGTTGCGGGTCAGTCAGCACACTTACTTCCACGTGAATATTATTGTACTCTTCAACAGAAAGGGGACTGAATCTTGGATCATTGAATGCTGCGTTAATAGCATTGTTTTCAACACCTTTGACCAAAGATGTCTGACCGATTAGCGAACCGATACATCCCCGCAATTGACCATGAATATTCAATGTGACGAAGGTGCCTTTCTTTTCCTGAAGATCTTTATCTTGAAGGGTCTCATCAGATGGGGTATCAAAGGATTTTCCCAGCTTTTTTGCAATTGTTGAACGTGCCAGCTTAAGCAAAACTTGCCCTTGAGCCTCTGTTAACTGGTCGTCTAATGGTGTCATTTTTTTTCCTCCAAAAAACGCAATAGTTGTATATCCTACCACGCGTGTCTTGTCGCCAGCTGTGTCGCCACTGTTGGATTTGTGAAGTAATACTGGCGTCCAGTTTAATTTTTTTGCAAGATAAAGGATCACCTGTATGGGTATGATGCCACAGGCTGCATTGTCTTTATTTGCCAACGTTTTGATATCTTTTTTTAAAATTAAATCAATGGTATGTTTGTCAGTCATTTCTGCTGCGAAATATTTTAAGTAATGAGATAAGTCTGAGCTCGAAACCAACAAGGTTTGATTATCCAAAAGGGGTTCAATGTATGATACCAATATTTTTGGATCAATCTGTCCAACGACCATTGGAATGAATTTAAATGATTTTAAATAATACTGCAAAAATGGCAAAACAACCTCAATACAATGCTCTGACTCATCAGAATATTTTGATGATCTGAATACTGATGAATATTTTTTGAGTTGTTTGGCATCGTCATGCAATAAAATTTTTCCAAGTGGGGTTTCGTAGGCATCAACCTGGCTGATTGCAACATAATTCATGCCTACCCGATGATCCGGCCCCATAATGATAACCTTTGCAAATTGATTGGCTTTTAATACGTTCACCACATGCGCTGCTGTTAGGCCAGAATAAATATATCCTGCATGAGGCATGATTAATGCTTTTAAATGGCCATCTGGTAATTGAATATTTGAATTATTTCGGGCGGCTTTTGTCAGGCTTGCAATCCTTTGTTTCAATTTTGATGAATCACTGGGATAAAAGCGACCCGACCAAACCGCCTTTCTGGTATCAGCCAATGCAGATGGGACAATTCCAATTGTTATGAACAATAGTATGAAAATAATTATTTTTTTCATTGTTCCACCTTTGGATCTTTAATTTATATTTTACTGCCCACAGTAAAGCCCTGATGAACAGCATCAAACGCTTTGCCGATGCTTGTTGCATCCCCCACAGTATTGAAAGGAATACCCGCAGATTCAATACTCTCTTTTAGCGGACAATAAGGTTTCGCACCAACAGCAAGAACAACATTATCAACAGGAATATCCATTTCATTTTCCCCAGATATGACACGAATTGAGTTTTCAAGAATCTCGACTGCACGTGTATTCACTTTGATATCTATTTGTCGCCTGCCTATATCTTGAAGCATTCCCCATCGGGTGCTCTTTCCGATATCTTTGCCAATTTTGTCCAGCATTTCAATAATCGTAATTTTTTTAGTACCTTGTGAGGCCATCTTAATAATATCTTGAACAGGTTCTGCCTGATTCAGCAATAAAAACTTGACCGCTTCACCCGATAATGTTCCTTTTTCAGACAAGAACAAAGCAGTTTCCACCCCAACAGCGCCACCACCAATTATGACAACATTGGTTCCGGTATGGGCCCGACCTGCCAATATATCCCATGCCTGAACCACATGATCTTGATCCACGCCTGGAATAGAAAGATTTATAGGGTAGGCACCTGTTGCTAAAACTATGTGATCTGGTGCAAAAGAATGGATCGTTTCCATATCCACGGCTTTATTCAAAGCCACAGAAATTTTTCGAACGATTACCTGATTGGCAAGGTCTTGAGCCAGTACACAAAACTCTTCTCGTCCTGGGGGGACGCCTGCCAGCATTAATTGCCCACCCAGACGTCCTGATGTTTCAAAAAGGGTCACATTGTGACCTCGATCATGGGCAGTAATAGCAGCACTCATTCCTGCTGCGCCACCGCCGATAACCATGACTTTTTTGGGTGATGATGTTTTTTGGATGGTACGCTCTTTTTCATAGCCGGCCATAGGATTACAAAGACATTCCACTGATTTCAATTTAAACAGATTGTCAAAACATCCTTGCGCACAAGCAATACAATGAATGATTTCTTTTTCTCGATAGCTTTCCGCTTTTTGTGGGAAGTAGGGATCTGCAATCAAGCTTCGACCTAAAGCGACCATATCACATAAGCTGTCTGAAATCATCTCACGTGCGATTTCCGGGTCATTGATTCGATGACTGGCTATGACCGGAACGTTTGCGATTTCTTTGATACGTCTGGATAAATATCCATAAATTCCACGAGGTACTTCAGATACAATTTGGGGGACTCTGGCTTCATGCCACCCTACATTGATGCACAAGGCGTCTACACCAACACTGGTTAAGGCGCTTGCATATTTTATCAAATCCTGTGTGGATGAGCCTTCCTTCATGAATTCATTGCCATTCATTCGGACAATTAAGGGAAAATCATCGCCAGTTTTTGCCTTAATTGCCTGCATGACTTCAAGGCCAAAACGCATACGGGATTCAAGCGTACCCCCATATTCATCCTCACGATGGTTGGTCAGGGGCGACAAGAATTGGCTGATCAAATAACCGGTTCCACTCAGAACTTCAACAGCATCATACCCCGCCTCTTTGACACGATTTGCAGCACAGGCAAAAGCCTCAATAATTTGTTTGATTTCATCAATTGTTAACTCTCGAGGGGTTTCTCGAGTGAGACGTGATGCAATTGCGGATGGTGCCACTGGAGTTTTGCCATCTAAAAAAAATGAAAAATTATATCGTCCTGAATGATTGAGTTGAACAACAGATAGTGCACCATTAGATTTTATTGCCTCAGACAAACGTTTCAGTCCAGGGATATGATCATCAGAATGAGCACCAATATTCATGGTATTGCCAGACATATCATCAACTGTGGCATATCCAACTGAAATCATTGCTGCGCCGCCTCGGGCTCGTTCTGCATAGAAATTTACCAGTCGATCAGTTACCTTAAAATCTTCTGCCATGTTGAGATGCATGGCAGGCATATATATTCGATTTTTGAGTGTTAATCGGCCAATTTGAATTTTTTGAAATAATGGGTCAGACATGTTATTCTCCTTAAAATAATATTTTTTAGTCTTAAAAGAGATATTATATTGAATGCACGCATTTGTGTCAAATTAATTATGGGTGTTAGGGGGTGGAATATGTGCAATGGAGAAGCGAATTTTTTTAATCACTTGTTCGCCCAGACGTTCATTTAGCTTTTGAATAATATCATTTCTCATGTAGTTTAACTGCTGCAACCATGAACCACCTGACACATGAACTTCAAGTTCGTCCTTTTTAATTTTAAAAGGGCGCGAATCATTGGCAATAGTGGTTCCCACTGTGGATTCCCATATTTCACTGATTTGAAACAAATTTGTTTTTTTTGTATGGCTATACTTTTTTAGCACATCAGAAATAATGGATTTGATATGGACAGGTTCTTGTTTTTGTGATTGACTATTCATATAATTTGTTTGTTAAGGAATGCCCCGGAAAATAAGTTCATCATTATTAATACTTGTTGATTCGTTTCTGAACCATGATTACACTAAAAAAGATGAAATAAAGATACTTTACATTCATCTTATTCATCTTCTTCAGTGTAATCATGGTTCAAAAAACGAAAATGAACACTTAGGAAAGCCTAAAAAATAAATTCCTCATTTAATAATTGCTCATTCTGTTTTTTGAACCATGATTACACTGAAAAAGATGAAAAAAATGAATTAAAAGTGTTTTTATTCATCTTATTCATCTTTTTCAGTGTAATCATGGTTCAAAAAAGAGAGTGAACAGTTTTGTACGCATATGCTTGATGTTTAATTCTTGAGTTAAGCATTTTTAAATGGGGAACTTATTATTTGAGCATTCCTTATTAAATGCGGAACTTAATTTCAGAGCTTTCCTAAGTATTCAGCACCGAAGGTGCGATTGATTTGAACCCTGGGGGACGACCCGGGTGATGTTAAATATTGCATTGAAGAAAATGAAAAAAAACTTTTCGTTGAGCTTCTTCAATGTAATCATGACTCAAAATAATTAAAATAAGCTTTCTTGTCCCAATCTGATGAATATTCCACATTAAAAATTTTTTATATCTTTTTTTAATTCAAATGTAAATCTAAAAAATAAATCACTATGACCGCAAAATCCAGTTGAATTTGTTCTATGCACTGTCATTATTAACATAAACCCCATCTCTTTATCAAGTATATGACGTCAAAATAATGATCAATTCCGCACGATGCCTTGAAATAGCTAAATTTCAGAACAACTGACCCGAGATTTCGAAACATGGAATAAATTCCAATAAATATAATGCATTGCTTAAATAGTTACAAAAATTGTTTACCAATGAGTTTGAATTTGATAGGATACCAAATATATATATAAAATTTTTAGGAGGTTTGGTATGGCTCAATTATTACTTCCCATTTTTCATAAAGGCTCTATAGAAATAGGGAATAATATATATTATTTTCATGTATTTCTATAACATGTTTCAAAAATTTCTGGAGGTACCCCATGTCAACACTCAGAAAGCATCTGCTTATGTATATGACAGGACTTTTCATCCTGTCCATGTTTCACCCCCTTTATGCAAAAAATCTGTCTATCCCATTTTCAATTCATGAAACTGCTGGAATATCATCAACCCAGATTCCAATTACATTTGCCCAACCATTGGTTAAAGGAGACTTGAGCAGTCAACAAACGCTCAAGGTGATGGCCTCAGATAGCAGCCCATTAACCATTCAGGTGGATAACAAAGCCAGTTATCCAGATGGTTCCATTAAGCATGCACTGATCAGCTTTGTTTTGCCGGAACTGACTGCCAATCAAACCCAAAAATTCACTTTAACAACTGATTCCGCAGAAACCATTACTGCGGAATCGTCCATGCTCACTGATATTCTTTCAAACCCTTTTGATCTGACAGTTTCTATAAATATAAACAATATATTGTACCAATCCAGC
>Ga0272440_1001267_pt1 | contig 20998 bp, 19 predicted proteins | sample SSMMMBAug17_FD_192440 | JGI IMG/M metagenome (GOLD analysis project Ga0272440, IMG submission 192440) | Marine sediment archaeal communities from Little Sippewissett salt marsh, Falmouth, MA, United States - SSM-MMB-Aug17 | ecosystem: Environmental > Aquatic > Marine > Wetlands > Sediment ...
AAAAACAATGTATATGTGTTCATGGTTTAACTTCACCATCGGACATTGGTTTGATTTCGGTTTCTGTTAGAGGGCGAACACAAGGTTCGCCCCTACATTGGTTTCGGACATTGGTTGGATTTCGGTTCGAGGCAACATTTTCTTCCCCTAACCTGTACATACGCCCCGCTCGGTTAATTCAATTTAATTAATTTGCCCATTCAACGTTTCTTCATACACAAGTTTTTTGCGGATTGCATTGGCTCGTTCTTTCAATTGACTGATTTCATTATAGACTATTTCAATCAATTGATCACGATCATTCAGGGTGTAATGGTCTGTTGGAATCGGCTTTCCAAATAGGACAACAATTGGACCTGCGCCGTGGTTGATCCAACCGGGAGGAAGAATTTCATTCGTTCCTGATATAGCTGCTGGAAATATTGGCACTTTTGCTTTAATGGCTAAGTGAAAGCCCCCTTTTTTGAATTTTTGAATTTTCCCATCTCGAGATCGGGTGCCTTCAGGAAAAACATAGATCCTTTTGCCATCGGCAATACTTTGCGCTGCTTTTTCCAGGCTTTGGAATGCATTGGCTCTGTTACTTCTGTTAATATAAATATGCCCCATTGCCCAAAGGCTTTGGCCAAAAATAGGAAAATAAAAAAGTGTATGTTTTACCAAAAAATGCAGGGGAAAATTTTTGGAAAGATATATAAATGTTGGGGGATCAAGATGGCTTTCATGATTAGACATCAAAACACCGCCAGATAATGTTTCTGTTATGTTTTCCATGCCTTCAGTATGAATTTTCGTAATACCAGCAGCTTTCATTAAGCCATAAGACCAATATCTGGAAATAGGCCACCAAAAGCGGCCTTTTTTATCGCCAAGCAACGCGATAATCATTGCGGATGCTGCCGCTATGGTTGTTCCTACAATTCCATATAAATAGGTTAATATTGTTGTTATTATCCAGCGCATCAGTGACTAATCCTTTTCATCAGTTCAATGATATCCGCCAGGCCAAATTCATTATCCCCATTTAAATCCATATGGGCTGGACAGGACTGGCAGACAGATCTATCTGATATTGTTTGAATGAGCGTTTGCTGGCCATCATAAGCAATGCCAATCAATTGATAATTATAATATATAGTGCTTAACACATTATTGTCAATATAACAATAATCTGCACCATGTAATTCATTCCCTTTTGCCTGGATTGAATTTGTTGTAATATTAATATAATCATTGGCGTCAGAAGGTTTGCGAAAAATCACAAATGCGGTGAGATCAATTTCGCAGTAAGTTGACCAGATCAGCTTGATACAGTCCTGCTGCGGGATTGCTTTAAAATAAACAATGTCTTCATTTAAATCCTGATTGCGGGCTATCAGGTTGAGATAGCCAAATTGTGCGCCAAATCCCGATTTAAATACAGGAGGAAGTTCCGGGTACGTAAGACCTATGGTCGTTTCACTTGACAGGCTGTTTGTATTGGAAAGCACATAGAGTTTATTGTCGCTTTTATCCCAGATTTTAAATGTCAAGATATCGTCAATGTATGCGCCATCCTTGATTGTTGAATGGCTGTCATTGGCATAGATTGTCACAAAGTAATAACCAGGGTAGTTATCGCCAATGCGACATGCACCAATTAATAGACTGCCATTGTCGTTATCAGTGACAAAAACACCCAGTTCATCCTGGTTGTTCTCAATATTTCCGATTTCCAACGAAACTTTGCCAACATATTGTTGGTATGTATTTGTTTTTGTAAATTCTGTAAAATATTCAGTTTTAGCGTATAATCCTGGCAACATGAATGCAAAGTAGATAATTATTGAAAAAATTCTGATTGAGAAAGTCATGTCATCCTCATTTTTAAGCAAAGGTACGCTTTCGCAGATAATATATTGAAATGACAATCAAAATACTCATGAAGCATAACGTACCCAACTCTGAATTTGTTGGTATGGAATAGTTAGAATTCTTTTCTGAAAGATGGGTTGAACAGGCAAGATGAAGGTAGCCAAATTGTCCAAGAGCTGCTGATTGATAAACCGGAGGCAGGTCTGGTTGAGCCAATCCAGAAGCTTGCTCAAATGTATACTGATTTTGTGAAACAGTTATTTCAGTATTGTACTGACTGCTCCAGACTTTAAAAATTAGTGGATTACCAGCTTTCGCGCCATCTTTTTGTTGGGTTTGCGCGTCATCACCATATATACAGATAAAATAGTAATTATTCTCAGTTGTGCCAACAATTGTTTTACCAACCATCAGTTCTTTGCCATTGCCATCATCGACAAATACAGCGATTTCATCTGTGTTATTTACAGGATCATGATTGTTGATTGATAGTTTTCCCAGAAAGTGAATCCATGTATCTGTGGGAGTCATGTCTGGAAAATGGGTTGATTCTGCAAAGCTGACTGAAAAATTAAGCAGTATTAAAATTATTGATATTTGTAATTTCATATGCTTACACTTGCTCATTATAATCGTCCCAAAAGTTGAGAAACAGAATCTGCAATGTCCTGGATTTCTTTCATATGATGTTCCGAAGCCTTGGAACTGCATGCTTCATCTGCAAATTGGGGAACAATGAGTTTATGAACATTTATCTGTTTCCCAATGCTCATTTCATCATGCATGTATTGCTGAATCTGTTCCAAATCCTGAATTACAGGATAAAGGTTGTCTGTTTTGATTCCCAATGGGTGCTGTAAAACTGTTTCCAACATGGGAGATGTAAGTCCTAATTTAGAGCCCGGATCAAAAAAATTAACACCAATCTGTGCGGATGACCGGGGTTTACTTTTGATAAATAGTCCGGATCGAACCAGCAGATTTGTAAATTCCTGCACAGCTTCAGGAAAATTCTCAATTAGCTTTCGCTGCATGGCGACAACGCAACAGGGATGATAATCCCAAATTTCACTGGATAAATACATCAACTCCGCGCTGCCATCGCTGATCGCCTTTGATCCCATTGGTTCTGCGACCATAAAGCCTGCCACTTCTTCATTGTGAACGATCAATTCCGGCATTTTGACAGGAGGGACAACTTCAAAAAATACATCCGCATTTGGATTGTCTGTGAGACCTGGATTCAAGCCAATCTCACGCATAAACATGAATGCAAGCATGTGATGAATAGATAACAGATGGGGAATATAAAACACTTTATTTCTGTAAATATCACGAAGCTGTTCAGTGGCGTCATTACTTTTTTTTCTAACACATATACTGCCATTTTTATGGGCATATAAAATTACATTGATAGGAATCGCATTTGCAAACAAATCCATCGCAATGGGTGCCAATACAAACGCAGCGTCTACTTCACCATTTTCCAGGGCACTTTGAACCGAATTCCAACTGGCGGCACATTGTGTTTCTAATTCAAAATATTGTGGGACAATTTTTTTTGAATCAATGAGATATTTCAGTACAGCCAGTGTCAGATGATCGGTAATTTGGATATGCGCAACCTTGATTTTAAGTTTTCCAGATTTGGATATTCTGGGTGCAAATGCCCTTTGGGGTGTATCATCAGCAATTTTTCCATATAAAACCCGATCAATAACCTCTTTTAGTTCTTTGGTGCCGAATGGTTTCATCAGATAGTCGTTTGCACCGGTGTCAATGGCTTTTTGTTTGGAGAGTTTTTCACCTTGAGCGGTAGCCATGATAAAAGGAACAGACTTAAAAACATTCGTGGCGCGTATCCATTTTAACAATTCATATCCTGTTTTTTCTGGCATGTTCCAGTCACTGATAATCAGATCAAATGGGCCCAGTCGGGTTAATTTTTCGATGGCATCACTGCCATTTTCTGCTTCAACGATTTGATCATAACCGAGTTCATGCAACATTGCAACAGACAATCGACGTACTGTTCGTGCATCTTCAACAAATAGTATTTTTTTTTGTTTTTCCACAATGTATCCTTTCTCAATTCAAGTATTAATGCATTACTAAAATATGGCATTTATGTTTTGAGATGAAATCGTTATGCTAGAAAAAATCAGGGTATTTCTGTAAGATCTATAAATTATCATTTGCCATAATGGATTTGTAACGAATCAAAATCTTTGTTCATCCGATACCCTTTACCCACATTTACTTTATAAACAGTAAAAAATTGATTTTCGAGATCTTCCTCTGAAAATCCAACAGCAGTCAATGAATGCCCATAAACAGCACCTGTATCGACATTAATAGCGATCATATCTTCAACGTCAGCTTCAAACTGATAACGACTGCTTAATTCATTATAGTTTGATACCAGCTCTTCATCAGGATTTGTTTTGAATTTAACGAAAGGTAGTTCTGATTTAACATCGTATCCATCAATTCTGCCCCACATTTGATCCAGTCTCGGGGTAGGGATATGGCCATGAACAAGAATGTAATCATCAAAACGTTTACTCGGGTTGGCTCGTTCCCAAAGCAGTGAATCTTCAATCCACACATTATTTTTATTTAGCCATGCATGATAATCATGGTAATTTTTGAGGGCCAATTGTTCGGATATAGAAAACTGTCTATTTAAAAAACCATGAACAAATGCAAATTTCTGCGAACCAATTGTTTCCAAATGGGATAGTTTTAAGCTTTGAAAAAAATTGACATACTTTTCATCAAGCGCCAATTCTTCAGGAAGTAACGCTTCTTCATCATCTCTCAAATGTAAATTGTTATTAAATGAAACAGCAGTTCTTTGACCGCCATTGCCACGAAACCAGACATTTCCAAATCGCTCGAATAAATCTGATTTATTGATGAATTGCAGAAGCAGATCTTCATGATTGCCCATTAAAAATATTTTTTCGCAGGGTAAATCAATGATATAATCAATGACCTGCTTTGATGATGGCCCATGATCAATATAATCGCCCAAGAAAATAATTTTTTCGAGTTTAAATTTTGTTCGTTTATGAAACCAGAAAATTTTTGAAACCAATCTGGTTAAAGGGTCCAACATGCCGTGGATGTCTCCTATTGCCCAAATCATATCGTCTCCTTTTTTTGAAATAAGGGTTAAAACACAAATTTGTTTTGAGATAAAAAATATTATTTTATTCTGAATTTGGCTGTTTGTCAAATTTCATTTGCTAAACAGCCAAAAGAGGGGAATAAATTTTTGCGAAAGCGCGACTGGACACGATCAATATTCATGTGGATACAATAAAAATTTTTTTTGTTAAAGCTTATTTGATAGATCCAATATCAATGCTTCCATACCACGAACATTGAGTTGATTCAGATCTGATGCGGCTTCATCTGACATCTTGAACTTTTCATGCCAGATTTGAAAACCAAACAAGATAAAAAAATTATCAATAAACTCGCTGCTCGCGTGAGGGTAAAGAAAAACATCGTTGGGGTTTCGAGTGTCCCATAGTAAACGAAGATATGATCCCTCAGAATTATTTGCAGATATCAGTACCTTACAGAAATTATCAATTAATTGATCAATATTGCCAGGAATCATGATATCAATAAACCATGTTGGAACGATATGGTATGCACGGCCACTGACCTGGGTTTTGGGGATTTCTTTTAACAAAAATTTAATTTTGCCAAATTTATTTCTGGATTGATAATCGCAATCAATTTTAACATTTTCAGTCCGAAATTTCATGCCATAGATATTGAAGAAAATATCGACATTCATATTAAACGCATAGTTTTTGACCTTTGTTGGATAAAAGGACTCTTCAAAAATGGGGGTGCCATCAGGCGTAAAAGGGATTACTTTTCCTTGATGTGTATAATAATCTAAATGTAAAAACGTGTCCTGGCTATCCAGAAATATATCCAAAATATGATTTCCATTTTTGTTTTGAAAAGATAGTTTGAATTGAAACAAACTTTCCAGGCGTTTAAGTTGATAGGCTAAATGCGGAAAATCTTTTTTCAGATTTTTAAAATCAAATTCCATAATCAGCTTGAAATGTGTGAATGGTACAAATTTATACCTTTTTTCTTCCATTGCTGAATGCAGAATAAAATATTCATCAATAAATTTTTGGAATCGGGGATAGGTTTCATCAAAAACATTGATCGCCTTTCTGGAAAAACCATCAATTTCCTCAAAGCGATGACTTTCTTTAGGATTCAGTGATGCCAGATTATCTGGATCAATCACAGTAATCAATCCTTCCAACATGGCGGCAAGTGTTTTATAAGAGAACTGTTTTAAGGCCATTTGTATGTCCATATATCCAGAATAAGACCGATCTCCAGTAATACATAAATCGTTTTGTTTCAAGCCAAAGGACAATTTAAAATCACCCAATTGCGATACAGGAATTTTTTCCCCTGTTTCAGATGGCAAAGCCAGTTGAAAATGATTTACCTGATGATGTCCCTGAAAGATCACAGCGCGATAACCATCATCTAAGGGCTTTAAGTATGGGCTGTTATACAATTGATAAAAATTGAATTGTTGAACTGAATTATACCAAAAAGTTAAGAACTCACTTACTTCAGGTTCAGATTGATGGGTAACCAATATTTTCCTGAATGTTTTGAGAAAAACTAATCCATCATTTACCCCCTGATTGTTGGGAGAAATACTTTTGAGCGCATCTGTAAAATCATATGCGTAAATCATTGGCGGCATATGAATCATTATTACTATGAATAAATAAATGCTGATATATTGTTTGGTCTTTGTTCTCATCATGATAATGCCCTGTCTGATAAAAAAAAATTATGGGTTACTGACTGTTTTTGAAATATGTATTGGCTAAATATACAATTTACATGCCAAAATAAATGATTGTTCATTATTGTTGATCAATGCTTGACAATGGTTTTATTAATTTGTTATTTATTAAGGAAAGCTAAAAAAATAACATGCTCATGTATTTTGTACAATCAAGATAAATTGAGCATCTGATTTTGTTTATTTTTCAATATGAAAGGAAATATTTATGAACAATTTACTGAAACAATTGACACAGAATAATGTTTTTATAAAAACGTACTTCACTGTGTCGATAGCTGTAATTTTTATTTTTATGGGATGTGCAACTGAGACCCATAAAACATTGGAAACAGAATCTGTAAAAACTTTCAAATCACAATATAGCGGGCCAAAATCAACGCTGGCGATAGGAAAATTTGCAAACCGATCCACTTATATGAATGGTATATTTTCTGATTCCACTGACCGGCTGGGCTCACAGGCAAAATTGATATTAAAAACACATCTGACTCAAACCAATCGCTTTATTACTGTTGATCGGAGCAATCTTTCAAATCTTGCTCAGGAATCACAATTTTCAGGAAAAAAACAAAAAATTTTGGGTGCATCACTTGTTGTAACCGGTGAAGTAACTGAATTTGGTCGAAAGGCGGTAGGGGATCAGCAACTGTTTGGTATTCTTGGACATGGCAAAAAGCAAATTGCTTACACAAAAGTATCGATAAATGTTGTTGATGTTCAATCATCACAAATTATATATGCTGTTCAGGGCGCTGGCGAATATGCGTTGTCAAATCGTGAAATTATAGGCTTTGGTGGAACAGCATCATATGATGCATCACTGACTGATAAAGTCTTGAATCTGGCAATCATGGATGCAGTCAATAAACTCGTTGAAGGATTGGAGCGCGGCGAATGGAATCCTGTCAATTAAAAATAATCATGCGTTTTCTTCTAATATTGTTTTGTCTCGTAATGGGATGTGCCCCTGCTTCGCTTTATCAATGGGGCGAGTATGAAGATTTTCTTTATAAAAGATACAACAAACCGGGCAGCGTGACAACTCAGGAAGAAATTTTATCGTTGGAAAACCATTTAGAGCAAACATATTCAAAAAAGCTATTGCCGCCACCGGGATACCATGCGCATTTGGGTTTTCTGTATATTTCCGATGGCCAATATAGCCGCGCAATAGAGCACTTTAATGTAGAAAAAAAGCTTTTTCCTGAATCCACGCATTTTATTAATGGACTTATTGAGCGGATGAAAAAATGAAAAGACAATTTATTTACGCGATTGGGCTGGTATGGATTATATCTATGACAGCCTGTCAATCCACACATAAACCTTATAATTATCGGCCTTATCTGAATAATATGCCTGCATCAATACTTGTGTTACCGCCAATCAATCAATCAATGACTGTTATGGCGCCTTATATGTATCTGTCTATAATAAGTCGCCCTATTGCGGAAAAAGGCTATTATGTTTTTCCTGTTGCTGTCATTGATGCGTTGATGAAAGAAAATGGTGTGAGTACTCCCGAAGATATGCATCGGATTTCGTTAAGCAAGATCAATGAAATAATTCATCCTGATGCTGTTCTATATGTTACAATCAAAGAGTGGGGTACAAAATATAAAATAATTGATTCCCAGACAATTATTCATATCTCAGCAAGGCTTATGGATACAGATACTGGCAATGTCATATGGCAAAATGAGCGAAAAATGATAAAAAGCAGCAATGACAATGCGAACAATATTGTTGAGATGTTGATTGCTGCGCTGGTAAATCAGGTTTTAAGCAATTTTTTGGATCCAACAATTGATGTAGCCAGATTGGTTAATCGGCATGTATACGATAATGGTTATAATGGATTGCTATTGGGAAAATATCATCCTCTTTTTGACGAAAATCAGAAAGAGGTGAATGCCAAAATGAAACTGGATAAGTAGCGGACCAAACACTTGTATGTAAAAAAAACGTTCGTCTAAGTAAGCAATCATAAATTTTCGGGTAGACAATTTACAATTGATCGTCCAACTTTGATTTTTCCAAACGCGTGATGTTAATGTCCGTGTTAGTCAGTGATTGTCCTCCTGAATTGGAAAAACCAAAGGTGGACGATCATAAATAATTGACTACGATCTACCCGAAAATTTATGATCGCTTACTTACTGAAAAAAAATCAAGTTTTAAGGAGGTTAAGATGTTTAAAACTGACGACCTAGATGAAACGAAAGATTTTGTACAGGTAGAAATTGAAGTAACAGATGAAGAATACGAAATGCTAAAAAATAAGTCTGAAGAACTTGGCATTACAATTTCAGATTATGTCAACCAAATTTTAGAAGATTATATTGAAAATTATGAAATTCTTACTGGTATAAAGGAAAAACAGAAAAGTGAAAGCGAAAATGATAGTAAAAGCGAAAATGAAAGTGAAAGCGAAAATGAAAGTGAAAGTAAATAATCATTGGAAATATTTATGGACAATCTGATTTATCGTTCCGCTTTTTTTTAATTTATTCAACGTCTCGTTAAATCGTTTTACATCATTTGGCTGGCATGTTTTTTTACTGAACATTAAATGGATATCTGAAGAATTGATTGTAACTGGATGAATTTCAAAACGATTGTAATGGCCAGCTTTATTGATACATGAGATACCGGCATATTTGTCACACAGAAAGCCATAAATGCGTTTATTCAATGTTTTACTTATATTGATAGCATCTCCTGAAGTGGTTTGAACATGATTTCGGAACGTCTCATTGCCCATTAACTTTTCAAAGTTTTGACCATAATAAACGCCAGCAATAATGCCGATAGTTAAGTTCTTCGCAATGATATCAGATAGATCCTTGATAGCAAATCTTTCTCCCTTTCGAATAAATAAAACAACTGATTCTGTCCGATACGCATTTGAAAAGTAAGCATATGCCATTCTATCCTCGGATTTTGATGCGCCTGCCGCCAGCGAGATTATACCACGTTTGATTGCGGGTAAAAGTCGTTTCCAGGGTACTTTCTTGTATTCAAGATTGCATCTCATTTCGCTGAATATTGTTTGAATCAGCTCAATATCCAACCCAACCAATCTGCCATTTTCATCTATGTGCTGGTATGGCACCCAGGGATCCCATCCAATGGAAAATATTTTTTTCTCATTGGAGAAGGCCGGACTGGCACACAAAATGATTAATATGACACATGTAAAGAATATAGACGTTTTTTTCATTTAAGCAATAATACCTTCAGTTAATACGTTTTAACGATTCAAAAAGAATCATTACATCCTTCAAATTAACCCTACCATCATGATTGATATCTTCCCTTGCAAAAGAGTCTTTTAAAGGAACATAATTTGAAATAAAGGAAAAATAATTGGACACGCGTGTATAAAAACCATAATAGCCAGGCTCGGCGCATCCATCACCCCAACTAACAATTCCAGCCAGTTGCCAATGGTATTTATCAAAAATGACAAAAGGCCCGCCGCTGTCTCCATGGCAGGCATCTTTTCCACCGATAGGATAGCCGGCACAAAACATATTTTCAGTTACACTATATTCAGTACTATCTATACATATCTGGTCAGAAACAACAGGAAGTGATACTTCACGCAATTGGTCAGAAAATACTTTCTTATAACTATAAATTCTTCCCCAGCCTAATACAATTCCTGTAAAATTTGAGATATCTCCGCTATAGATATCCAAGGGCGGAATCCCTGTTATTTCCGAAGTTAGTTCCAGCAGCGCGATATCATTGTCTATATAATAACTATCATAGTTCGGGTGTGATATGATTCTTTTTATGGGATGCATATAATCCTGATAATCTATAGAAAAATCAGAAATCCCGCTGACTATTTGAATATGATTGGCTGACTCGATATCTTCCATACAATGCGCAGCAGTTACTGCCCACTTTGGATGTATCAGGGAAGCCCCGCAAAAAGGCCCACTGTATTTGTTTTCAACAATGCCTAGCATCCATGGCCAGGCATTGTTCAGAGAAACTGTTCCACCGACTATTCTGTTGTTATGCTGCCGGGAACTGTTCGCTGCTAATGCTAAAGGTAGCAGGGTCAGCGATATTAGAGGAATTACGCAAGAAAAAATAGTTAGATATTTCATTTCACCTTAACGCTCAGTGTCTATTTTTCGATAATGAAATATTTTTTTCACATTGTCAAGCCTTGCTTTAAATAATACTTGATCGCACCATTGTGATAGGGAATATATGTCTTTTCCTTTTTTACATTGTTCAAATTGAACATAAGGAGCGCAGGATGAATTTTTTTGAATTCATCAATATTATCAAATATGGTCTGACAAACTTGATAAACGACTTCGCCAGAGAGCCTTCTTGATGATAACAGAATTGCACCAATCTGAAATGTTGGAATCGTTTGGGGATTGTGCGGATAGGCACCTCCAAGAATATCGCCTGGTTCAATAAATGGGTTTTCACGTTGAACGTTTAAAACGATATCATTTTGAATGGGAATAAATCTGCCCATACATTTTTGTGTGATTCTGTCATAAAATTCTGCGGGCATGCCCAAAAGTTCGATAATAACATCAAGGCCGCCGCTGCAAAACACATTTCCCATTTCACGCGTGGCAAGGCCAGTCACACGCTCAAAGTCAGAATCTTTCCAATTCATTGCTTTGAACAACATGTTGGCTACCGATCTTTTGCCTGATCCTGGATTACCGATGTTTATTCGTTTGCCTGGCAAGTCTTTCAATTCATGAATTTCTGATTTTTTGTGGACAATTACGCCAATTGGCATCGGGTAGAGCATTGCAATGTATCGCAGGTTCGTAAGCGGTTCCTGATTCTTAAAATTGCCTATACCGCGATAAGCTTCATAAGCCAGATCATATCTGGAAATGGCAAAATCAAGCTCTCCATTACGAATAGCTTGAAGATTATACATTGATCCACTGGTACTGTATGTGATGAAACGTAATCCATATTGTAGTTTTCTTTTGTTCACCATTTGGCTGATTCCTTTGCCAACTGGATAAAAAACACCACTTTCAGAAGCTGTGCCCAGAGTCAGGTTAACCTTTGATTTTGTGTCGATTAATTTTTTGTCAAAATGTTTATCGGTTTGTTCATCCTCCCTGGTTGATTGTGTTGGACTGACTGTTCCAGGAACTACTTTTGCATCCGAGAACTTGACTAACACAAAAAAAACAATCAAGGCAACTATACAATGTCTCATAGATAAATGCATGATCATGATCTTTTCTCCTTAAATCTTGTTTAGTAACAATTGCTATTTACATAAATAAAATAGCCTCCCTATTTATATAGACACAAAAATTTTCAATTTCTTTCACATTTTTTTTATTTTTTTACTTGAACAAGCGCTACATAATTTATAAATATTGATTATGCATACTATTTTTTTTTAAGAAGGTCAATAATTACAGATTGAAATGTAAATTAAATTTTATAAAATATGGGGTTTTAATTCATTTTTTAAAAAAACAACTGTATTATTTTCTTGCAATAAATATTATAAATACGATACAATTAATCCAAATTAAATGAACTGGAAAAAAATCCAATTATTGGAAAAAGATCAGAAATAAATTTTTGAAGAATATGAAGGAGTTATTCATGGCTGAGGATATTCAGATCCTGGTTGTTGACGATACCGTCACTTATAGACAAATTCTTTCAAAGCTGGTTGGCGAAATTAAAGATACACAACTGGTTGGTACAGCATCCAATGGAAAAATTGCCCTGTCCAAAATCAAGATCAAGGATGTTGATTTGGTTTTATTAGATATGTATATGCCTGTAATGAATGGTCTGGAAACACTGCAAAATATCAAAAAGGATCATCCCCACATTGAAGTCATAATGTTGAGTGCTTTTGAAAAGGGGAATGCCAACCTGACCATGCAGGCATTGGAAAATGGCGCACTTGATTTTATTACAAAACCATCTGAAGATTCCATTGATAAAAATATTGCCAAATTAAGATCAGCGCTCATACCATTAATGTCTTTGGTAAAGACGAGAAAATTTTCAAGAAAAGCAAGGAATCTCAGCCTTTCTCAAACGAAAACCGAACCTAAAAAAGAACCGAATCGAATACAGGCAAAACCCTTACATGAACTGAAAACGATGCCAGAAAAGCCTGTTTCCATCAAACAAGTAGTACCCCAACAGAAAATAAGGACAGTCAATACAATTGATGTTGTTGCACTTGGGGTTTCCACTGGTGGTCCCAATGCGTTGTTACAACTCATTCCAAATTTTGACAAGGACTTTCCGGTGCCAATTCTTGCTGTTCAACATATGCCACCCATGTTTACTGCATCACTTGCCGAAAGACTGGACAAACAATCACAGATTAAAGTATGTGAGGCGGCTGATGGTCAACGCATTGAGCCTGGTGTCATGTATATTGCGCCAGGAGGTCGGCATATGGTTGTCAAAAAAAGTGTTGGGGGATACAATGTCAATTTGATTGATACCCCGCCAGTCAATAGTTGTCGCCCTGCTGTGGATGTTCTATTTCGGTCTATCCTGAATGTATATGCTGGAAATGTCTTGACAGTGATTATGACCGGAATGGGAAATGATGGTGCTGCTGGTGTGAGCGCTATTCGACGAAAAGGTGGGTATTCGATTATTCAGGATGAGGCAAGTTCTGTTGTCTGGGGAATGCCTGGTGCAGTTGCAAAATCGGATAATGCTGATGAAACAATTGCTTTAAATAGAATGGCCTCTCGGATTCAGGAACTTGTCAAAAAAGGAGGCAAACGATGATCAATGTCTCGGAGCCAGAATACTTATTGCTTAAGCAATTTATTGAAACCCATTGCGGTATTGTTTTGGAAAAAGGTAAAGAGTATCTGATTGAAACCCGACTATCAGAATTGGCAAAGGAAGTTGGGGCAGATTCTTTTCAGGATTTTCATTTAAAAGCCAAAAAAGACAAAAGCGGTCATCTTCGTGAACGCATTATTGATGCCATGACGACCAATGAAACGTCATGGTTTAGAGATAACAGCGCCTGGGAGTTTCTTAAAAAGAAAGCTGTTCCCGAATTGATTAATCGCATGGCCAAAGGCGATAAAATTCGTGTCTGGTCAGCGGCTTCGTCAACAGGTCAAGAGGCGTATTCTCTTGCCATGCTTTTTTATGAAATACTTCAGTATCGGAACATGCTGGAATATCTTAATCATTTTGAAATTCTTGGCACAGACATTTCATCCTCAGCCATCACAACAGCACGTTCTGGGCGTTATGATTCTATCGCAATTCAACGTGGTTTGCCTGGAGAGAAACAGAGCCGCTTTTTTAAAGTGGATGGAAATCATTGGGAAATAATCCCAGAAATAAAAAAACTTGTATCGTTTAAGGAATTTAATCTCCAGGATTCCTTCATGAACCTTGGTCAGTTTGATATGATTCTTTGTCGTTATGTTTCTATATATTTTTCTGAACAATTTAAAAAAGAATTGTTTGCGAAATTCGCACGCGCTTTGAAACGTCCGAATGATGTTTTGCTGCTGGGGGCAACTGAATCATTGCGAGGATTTTCAGATAGCTTTAATATTGAGTACTATCAAAATGCAATGATCAATCTAAAAAAATAATAGAATTTGTAATGGCAGCGGTATTGCTTTTTGCGACTCCATGTTAATAATTATTGTTATATGAAAAAATGGTATGATTATGAAAAAACAAATGAAATGGTTATTGATATCAGCAGTGTTCATCTTGTTGATTTTAGGCATAGGCGTTTATGTAATAATGACCTTAATAAACAGTTTTGTTAATGAATCGTTTTATGACTTGAAGACAGAAATTCATAAAGCTGCAACACAAATTCATTCTATTGAAACCTTGCTATCAGAAGATATTGATACTATCGCTGATCAAATTGATGGGAAAGACGCCAATTATGATGATGTGCAGTATACATTGAATAGCCTTTACACAAAATATTCATGTATTGAAAGAATTATTTACAAAAACAAAGACAAGTTTTTATTTGATATCAGTAATCGTTTTTCTCAGGATATTTATGAATTAAACAGTATAAATGAAATCATTAATCAAGATATTGTTATCAAGCAAAAAACAACTACACATGGCCTTGAAAAAACCATTCGGGTATCGTTTGTCAAACCTGTCATGGATCATAAAAAGGTCCAACACAATTTAATTGTCATCATTGATCCAGAAAAAATATTTAAATCAGTTTTTTCAGGGCTTTACATATCTAAAGATGGACATCCCTGGGTATTATGTCGTTCAGGAAAAGTACAGTTTCTTTTGTGCAAGAATTGCTTTGAATTTACATCCAAAACCACCAAGATTATTCTAAGTGATTTTGCAATCAGAGAATCAGGCAATGCAATTGTTAAAGGCCGCCTGCCAAATCAAAATCAGCGATCTGCGCAAAAGTTGCTGACATCGTATATTCCCATCTCATTGTTTGAAACAGATTATATGATTGGCTATATTATCAGTAAAGAATCTGTCCTTGGTATATTAGAAAAAATAATATATTCCATTATCGCAATGTTCGTATTTACTTTTATTCTTGTTGTGATAGTTATTGGGTCTTTATTGCATATAAAAAATGCAGCCATTGCAAGAGAATCCTTTTTAAGAGAATCTGTAGAGATTGCTCGTGATGAAGCAATTTTAGCCAATCAAACAAAGACCGACTTTATTACCAACATGAGTCATGAAATTAGAACGCCCATGAATGGCATTTTGGGGATGAACTCCTTGTTACTTGATACAAGGCTGGATTCAACCCAGTATCAATATGCACAAACCATAAAAACCAGCGCACATTCATTATTGGCCATAATTAATGATATTCTTGATTTTTCGAATATTGAAACCGGACAGATTCATTTGGAAGAAATTGCTTTTAATCTTAGAGAAACCATTGAAGATTTCAGTGAAATGATGGCAGCAAGAGCTTTTGAAAAACGACTGGACTATGCGGCATTTATTCCCTACGACATCCCTGTCGCATTGATTGGTGATCCCAATCGGCTAAGACAAATCTTAATTAATATTGTAAGCAATGCAATTAAATATACAGATAAAGGAGAAGTTGTTGTAGAGGTTGCATTGGAAACTGAAACAGATACTGATATCAAATTGCGATTTACCATTTCTGATACAGGTTTAGGCATTCCAAAAGAGCGTATGGCACGATTGTTTAAACCTTTTTCTCAGGTTGATATGTCTTTGTCTCGAGATTTTGGTGGGATTGGCCTGGGATTAATTATTTCCAAACAACTCGTTGAAAAAATGGATGGCGAGATTGGCATGACCAGTGTCGAACGAAAAGGTTCTAAATTTTGGTTTACAGTGTCTTTTAAAAAAGACAAATTAAAAAAGGACACACTTCAAATACCCGATGAACTCACTTACTTGAATGTCATGATTGTTGAAAACCAGTACACATGTCGTAAATTATTGAAATATCATTTGCAGCAATGGAATTGTACTGTTAGTGAAGCAGAAGATGGTATTGGTGCCCTGGATAAATTAGAACAGGCCCTCTTGTTGAAAAAATTGCCTGATGTCATTATTATTAATTTGAGTTTGCCGGGTATGGATGGCAAAACCTTGGCAAAGGCTATACGTAAAGAATCTGAACTGAGATCCATTCCAATGGTTATGCTGGTATCTATGTTACATCATGAAGATTTTCAAAATTATAAATCATATGGCTTTTTATCATATTTTAAACGCCCCATTCAAGTTAAACAAATGCAACAGGCCATTCTTAAGGCAATTGATGCTGATAACGATCAGGAAACAGACATTCCAGAACAATATCCATCACATGAACCCCCACAAAAAACGTTGGCTGTTGATAAAAAAGCATTGGATGGCAAATTTAAAGGCCTTTTTGTGTTGATTGTTGAAGACAATCTCGTGAATCAGCAGGTGACTGAAAATATGTTGAACAAATTGGGATGCACTTCAAAAATTGCTGAAAATGGGCGGGAAGCCATCGACATGTTGGAAAAAAATGATTTTGATCTGGTGTTGATGGATATACAAATGCCTAAAATGGATGGTCTCACTGCAACGCATCATATTAGAGAAAATCGAACCAAAGTTCGTAACAATAATATTCCAATTGTTGCAATGACAGCGCACGCTTTAAAAGGTCATAAAGAGAAGTGTTTTGACGCTGGCATGAATGATTTTTTGACAAAGCCTCTGTCCATTGACGCTCTCGCCAGAGCTATCGAAAAACTGGATATTGAACCTCAAAACCTTGTAGATCAAGAGCTTTCAGATACATCTGAACCACAAGAGGATGTTTCGGATAACAAAAATGCACAAATAGATATTCGTATTTTTGATCGTCAAAGTTTGATGGATCGTGTTGGTGGGAATGAAGAAATATTGAAAAATATTATACAATTATTTCTTGAGGAAACACCCAAACAATTGAAAGATCTTGAAAAATTTCTTGCATCCAGCGACATTGATGCAGCAACAAATTCAGCGCATTCCATTAAAGGATCTGCTGGGAATTTTGGTGCCGGTCAGATGCGTGAAGTCGCGAATTGCCTTGAGCAACTCTGCCGTGAACAACAGCTCGCTAAAGCCAATGAAACCTTTCTTGAGTTAAAAGGCTGTTTTGATACTTTGAAGGATTGTATGAATTGATCTGGTCATTTCAATGCGGGTGAACCACAAATATACCCGAAAACGTTTGATCGCTTACTCTTGAACATACAAAAAAATAAGGTCGTGTAGAGACGTAGCATGCTACGTCTCTACAGTACATTTACCTCAAAACGAACAATATCAATAATGGGGAAGATATTTTCAAAGCATTCCTAAGGAATGATCTGAAAATAACATACTCCTTTCTCTTGAACATACAAAAAAATAAGATCGTGTAGAGACGTAGCATGCTACGTCTCTACAGTACATTTACCTCAAAACGAACAATATCAATAATGGGGAAGATATTTTCAAAGCATTCCTAATTCAAGGTTGACCCCATTTTTTTCCTTCCTTATTCGTCAGCGCCAACACCAAAAATCTGAAGCATGAAAATAAACATATTAATAAAATCCAGATAGAGTGTCAAGGCACCAAGAATAGATCCTTTTCTAACGACAGCAGTATCCAGGCCATCAGGTTGCGTTAACGCCATCATTTTGAGTTTTTGTGTATCGTAAGCTGTCAGGCCGATAAAAACAAAAACGCCCAGATAGCTGATAATTGCAGCAATGGCAGGACTTCTAAGAAACATATTCACTAGAGATGCTATAATTATCCCTACCAGGCCCATAAAGAAAAAACTTCCCATGGATGTTAAATCTTTCTGGGTTACCATACCATAAATACTACATGCGACAAAAGTTCCAGCACAAATAAAAAATGTACTTGCGATGGATGCAAAGGTGTATACCACAAAAATCGATGACAAGGTCGCACCATTTAGCGCAGAATACACAATAAACAAGGTTGTCGCAGTAGATGCGTCCATTCGATCAACCCGGGAAGCCAGCATAAAGACAATGACAAATTCTGCGATTATCATACCCCATAGAATAAATGGATTGCCTAAAACCACGTCTTTCATTTGGCTATTTGCAACTGCAAATGCGATAACGCCTGTTATTCCCAGGCCAGCAGCCATCCAGTTATAAACACTTTGAATAAATGTGTTCACCTGAACTTGGGTGTCCGCTCTTTGAAAAGCATATGAATTCATAATACCCTCCTTATGTTTTCATTTTATTAATATCTGTTTTCAAATCTTTATGAATATAACAATCTTCTTTTCATTTTTCAAGAGAATGTCTACAATTTTTTTGGATACAGTTGCTTTGCTTTTTTTTTGAACTTTTTTCACTTTTTTCAGAACGTTTCTTAGAATCGTGATATCGTAAAATTTTTTTTTGAAAAGACCTTGCGCGTCCTCCCTTTGCAACATAAATTTTCTTATCATGATGATAATAATGTCTACCTGATACAAACATGGCTGTGGATAATGTTAATGGTGTGGGTAAAAAAATCTGTACCTGATCCAGTTTCAATTTTTTCTTTTTGAGCCACTTTGTTAATTCAATCATGTCTTGTTTTTTTGTGCCAGGATGTGCGCAAATCATGTAAGGAATCAAGTATTGCTTTTTGCCAGCCTTTTTTGAAATCTTCTGAAATTGCTGTTCGAATAATTCATAAAGCTTAATATCAGGTTTCATCATCAGTTTCAGGCAATGCGAGACAGTATGTTCAGGTGCAACTTTCAAATATCCGCCGACATGATATTTGGTCAGAATTTCAATATATTCGAGGCTTTTCAGTGCCAGATCAAACCGAATGCCTGATGCCACCCACGCCCCTTTTATGCCATCAATTTGTCGCACGCTTTGATAAAGATTGATCAAAGGTTGATGATCTGTGTTCAAATGCTTGCAAATAGTTGGAAATAAACATGATAATCGCTGGCATTTGTATTGATTATCTGGATTGAGACATGACATCATATACATATTGGCTGTTGGGCCACCCAAATCTGAAATGTATCCAGAAAACTTTTTTGATTGATTTGCAATTGTTTTTATTTCCTTGATAACTGATTTTTTAGATCGGCTTTGAATGGTTCGTCCTTCATGCATGGTAATTGAGCAAAAAGAACACCCCCCAAAACAGCCACGCATCAACGTGACTGAGTCCTTGATCATTTCAAAAGCTGGAAATCTGGCATTTCCATACATGGGATGGGGTAATCGTGCAAAGGGCAGATCATAAATCAGATCCATTTCTTTTGTTTTAAGAGGTTGAACAGGGGCATTTACCCAAATCCAGCGATTGCCATGTTGTTGAACAATTGATGGCGCACCCGGACGCGTGGCCTGATAAATAGTCAATGTGGTTTTAGATAAATAAACTGGATTTTTTTGTATTTCTTCAAAGGAGTTGAGTTGAATCACTGATGGATGATTTCTCAAGTCCAAAGAAAAATTTTTGGCGGAAATATCCTGAATAAGATAGCGGTCTGGAATAGATGAACCAATAAATGCAATTCCTGGCATGCCATAAAGAAAGTCGTCTGATATGACTGTGCCGCCCTTTCCCAGAAAGTGCGCAGCATGAATAATGGCACGTTCCGCATTGCCATAAATCAATAAATCTGCTTTGGCATCGAATAGAATGGCGCGACGCATTTTATCTGACCAAAAATCATAGTGCGCGAACCGACGCAAACCTGCCTCAATCCCTCCAAGAATAATTGGAATTGTCGGATATGCCGCTCTGCATTTATGTGCATACACAATTGATGCACGATTGGGGCGCAAACCCGCCTGACCATCAGGAGAATAGGCATCAGTATCACGCACATGCCGCTCAGATGTATAATGATTGACCATTGAGTCCATATTGCCGGCTGTCACACCAAAAAATAGTTTGGGCGGCCCCAAGATTTTAAATGCTTCAATATTTCGCCAATCCGGCTGTGGAATAACCCCAACACGAAATCCATGTGATTCCAGAACTCGTCCAATAATGGCGCAGCCAAAACCAGGATGATCAATATATGCATCTCCTGTGACAATAATGATATCGCATTGATCCCATCCCAAAGCACACATTTGTTGTTTTGTGGTTGGCAGAAATTTTGCGGGAGTTATATTATCACGATATGGTGAATAGGCATTCAGAGAATTTGCAATTGAATAATCCATATTTACTATACCGGCAAATGAATGTGAAATGTTGATCCCGAATCTATCGTACTTTCAATCTTAATAGATGCGCCCATTATTTTAACAAAATAATCAACCAATGCCAGGCCAATACCTGTTCCTTCAAAATCGCGCGTCAAGGAACCATCAATTTGATAAAATGCATCAAAAATAACTGCCTGTTTTTGTTCAGGTATTCCGATTCCAGTATCAGAAATTTGAATATCAATCATTGCCAGCGTTGAAATATAGTCTGTCTTGACTGTCACAGTCCCCGATGGTGTAAATTTGATTGCATTATCCAACACATTGCCAATTACTTTCTTTATTACAGACTGATCTCCAACATATTGCACACACTTGCAGTTTTCAATATTCATTTGGAGCGTCAGACCTTTCTCGGTGGCTTTGCCCCTGTATTGATCGGATACAAAACATAATGTCTGATATAAATTAAATGAATTGTTTTGCAATTCATAACTACCCGACTTAAGCAATGCGAAATCCATCATGTTTTCCATTGTTTCAAGTAATGATTTTCCTGCATTGTTGATTA
>Ga0272440_1001268_pt1 | contig 20998 bp, 4 predicted proteins | sample SSMMMBAug17_FD_192440 | JGI IMG/M metagenome (GOLD analysis project Ga0272440, IMG submission 192440) | Marine sediment archaeal communities from Little Sippewissett salt marsh, Falmouth, MA, United States - SSM-MMB-Aug17 | ecosystem: Environmental > Aquatic > Marine > Wetlands > Sediment ...
CAATACATTTCAGTTAGCTGCAAAAAATAGAAAAGGTATTGGAAATAAAAGTAAAACAGTTAATGTAACATACGATCGCTTAAAACCTTCAAGTCCTACTCATTTGGAAGCAATTCCAAAGGCAAATGGTATTATAAGATTAGAATGGTTTACACCACCTGGGCCTTCACCAAAAGGATACAATATTTTTCGCTCTACAAAAACCTTTACAGAAAAAAAAGACGCGCTTTTACTAAATCAATCACCAATTAAAGCAACCCACTTTATCGACATACCAGAGCATGATGATATCTTTTATTATCGCGTTTCTTTGGTTGATAATAATGACCAGGAAAGTGAACTATCAAATGAAGCCAGTGTTGAAATAGATCAATATGGCCCTAAAGCAATGTCTATTACATATGCACCAGAAGGACCATATGATGAACAATCAGGTAGATTTGGGGTTGGAATTGTTAACATTGTTTTAATGGTGAATGAATTACTTCAAATGATGCCGTATTTATGCATCAACCCAGAGTATGCAACACCATTGCCGGTTATTTTGAAAAAAGAATCCGATCTAAAATACTCTGGTTTCTTTGTAATCAACAAATCAACACCTTCTGGTATTGCACATGCTGTTTTTTCAGCCAGAGATACTGCTGGTAATCGTGGAACTGACATTCAATCTGGTAAAAGCATAACCATTGATACAAAGGGACCTTCAATTAAAGAAATTCAACTTACCCCTCAAGATCCAATCCAAAATGATAACAATCATAGGGTAAGCGTCATTATAGGTCTTGATGAACCTATGAAATCAGATGTAAAGCCCAGTTTATCCTTCTTGCTGTCTGGAAATAATCGTAAAAAAATCCAGATACAAACAATAAAACTAATATCAACCCAAACTAATCATTCTGAAACGTGGAAAGCTGTATTTGATTTACCCTCTGATGCTGGTAAAAAACAGCCAGAAAATTTACAACTCTTTTATAAAGGCATTGACGATCTTGATAATGAAAGCACTCAAATCATTTGTGAAAATACCTTTCAAGTTTACCAGGGTGACCTTCCCCCTCTAAAGGCTCCCAATCATTTGAAAGCAAAATCTCTGTCAAATGGCAAAATTTTAATTACTTTTAAAAAAGTCAAAAATGCTTCTGGTTATATTATTTACAGAAAAGGCCCTGAGGAAATTGAATTGGTTGAAATGCTTAGAATTGATAAAACAGAATATACTGACAGCCCACAATTAGATGGTAGTTATGATTATGCTATTGCAACCATTAGACAAGAAAATAACCAGGAATCAATTAGTACAAAATCTAAACCTGTTTCAGTGATATCAGATTCAACGCCACCTTCTCCTCCTTACAGTTTAACTTTAACTCTTGAAGGCAGAGGTATAATTGCATCATGGTTGCATCAAAATACTGATGAAGAAAAGATTACTTTTAATTTATATCGCCTGGAATCTTCAAACGATACAGATTTCAATAATCTTACACCAGTATTTTCTAAAAATCCTCATAAAAAAGGTATTGATCCATATCCATCAACAGATCATCGTTATTATCTTGTCATTGCTGTAGATCAGGCTGGAAATATGTCACTACCTTCAGAAATTATGTATTTAAATGTTGATTTAATGCCAGTTAGTTCAATTAAAGTCATTCAGCAAGATGATCATTATCCAATTCTATCCTGGTCACACAAGAGTCCTTCAATTATTGGTTACAAACTATTAATTGACTCAACTCAAGTTAACCAGGATTTGCTAATTGATCAAGAATATGTGGATATGGGATATATCAATAATATTCGAAAATATTCTATTATTGCAGTGGATGATTCACAGCATCAAAGCCTTGAACGTAATATCACACTTCCTTCTTTAAGTTTTCAATTTAATGATGAAGAATTTATTCAACGCGGTATTATGAATCGATTGGATTATGTTATAGAAAATCATAGCGAATTACCTATAGAACATGCCAGATTAATTGTACAGTTGAATGATGTGAATCATCAATCTGCTGTATTCAGTATGACTCCCAATAGTACTCATACACAATCCTTAGCCCTGGGAGGTTATATAGACTTACCCGATTTTGCAACAATTGTTACGACGATGGAACTTACGCCTAATATAGGAGAATCTGTAGAAATCATAAAAACATCTGATATAAAAGTAATCGATGGCATGATGGTCGCTCAATTAATAATACCTGAATTATTAAGAGGAGATAAGTCAAAAATTCAGTTCAGCTTAGAAAACACAGGCGAAGAAACAATTGAAATTATAACAGCCAATAATAGTGGAAATTCTTTTTCAACTGATATTTCTGTTATGCTGATGGATCAGGATGATAATATTTTATCCACTGCTTCTTATAAACAAAACATAGGTGAATCTGTTATAACGCTTCCAAATGGCACAACTGTAGCAAGAATAACACCAGGACAAATATTCACCTCAAAATCTATTCCTCTGGATATACCACTAAACGCCCCAGATAATTTGATAATTAAGCTTAACATTTCAAATATCTATTATCATCTTGGAAGGGATGATCAGGTTACAATGGACGCCCTTTCCACAAGACGTCAGGTTTCAATTGTGGATACCAGCTATTATGGTGAGTTAATTTCCATAACTCCTGAAATTTCAAATGGAGAAGACATTGTTATCAAAGGTCGAGCTATTGATAGGGAAACAGGAGATGCAATTTCAAGAACAAATCTGAGTTTGATGATATCTGCAAAAGGTTTTGAGAGGATTTTTCCTGTTTTTACAAATCAGGATGGCACGTTTACCTATACATATCATCCTCAACCAGGTGAGGCTGGTTATTATCTTGTTTGTATATTACATCCTGAAATTGATTATGGTAAACCCCAGGGGCATTTTGCCATTAATCAAATTCTTGTAAAGCCTCGTACTATCAACTTAAGCATTCCCAGAAATTATAAACAGGTTATTTCAGTAGAGATTACTGCTGGAGAAGGTTCACAGATGAACAATGTTCGTTTTGAGTATGTTCCTGATGATCAGCCTTCTGGCTATTTACCAGAAGGTGTTGAAATAGTTTGTGGACCAGCAGTCAAACAACTCAAATCCAAAGAATCCGCTGAACTTACATGTACGATATGGGCAGATAATAATGCATATCAGCAAAATAAAATTATCTTAGCAGTTGTTAGTGATGAATTAAAACAACAGTCTGCCAAAGTTACAATCAACGCTATATTTTCTGAAGCATTTCCTGCTCTTTTTTCTATGCCAGATCATATTGAAACTGGAGTTGCTTTAGATGAAACAACTAATGAAGCCATTCAATTGGAGAATAAAGGTACGGCCTCTTTGAGTGATGTAGAATTATCTCTTGAATCAATGAATGGAATACCAGTTCCTAAATGGATTGTACTAAATGCAGAACAAGATCAGGGCAGTATTCAGGTTGGTGAAAAGCGAAATATCAGTATATCTTTCAGCCCAACCCTTGGAAGAGTTGCAGAAGGCATATATTCTTTATATCTGCTTGTAAAAAGCAGTAATGCAGAAGATCACCGAATAATGATTTTTGTATCTGTCAATCAATCTGGTATTGGAAATGTTTTGTTTAAGATAACTGATCTTTTTACAGGAACAAAAGATACGGATACTGGAGAAATAATTCAAGGACTCGCTAATGCCAAAATAAAAATTCAAAAAGACTCCAGAAATACTGGTTTTACTTTTTATAATAAAGAACTAAAAACAGATGAATTTGGTGAAGCAATGTTTAAAGACCTCAACTCTGGGTCATATAAATGTATCGTTACCGCCTATAAACATCAACAATATATTGGTCGTTTTAAAGTAAAACCAGGAATAACAGTAACAAAGGATGTGTTTTTAAAATATGACCTGGTTACAGTTGAATGGGAAGTGGTTGAAACTACAATTGAAGATAAGTACGATATTGTTTTAAATGTTGAATATGAAACCAAAGTTCCAGCACCTGTTTTGATTGTCGATCCACCTTCTATCCAGGTACCAGATATGAAAAAAGGTGATGTTTACAATGGTGAATTTACTGTGACAAACTATGGCCTGATTGCTGCTAGAGATGTTCAGTATATTATACCTAAAGATGGTAAATCTTTGAGACTTGAACTCCTTTCAACTTATCTTCCTGATAAAATAGGTCCTAAAGAGCGCATTACTGTGGCCTATAGAGTTATTGCATTAAAATCATTAAATTTTGAGTCTGAAAATGAAACAGGTGGAGGATGTGAAATTGATTTTATTGAACTACAAATCCCATACTCTTTTTTTTGTTTCATTGGGTATTCTTCATCTGGTGTTTCTACCTTTAGTATAACTACCCCAGTAATTCATTGTCCATTAAATATTGTAATTGAAATTCCCGGCATTGACATTGGGTGGAGGATTCCTATACCAGGTATACTCCCACCCTTTGACCCACCGTTTATTTTTTTAGATATTTGTCCAATTATTAATTGTTTACCATGGGATATTTGCTGCAAAAAAAAATATGGTGATGAGGGAAACAGTTTTGTAGGATTTTTAAATGGAGAATATACAGACGATATCACAGATTTATCTATTAAAATAATAGGAGGTCAGTTATCTATAAACAGGCATTATTTTAATAACAATTGGTATTTTGACCAAACTGACGATAAGCTGGATATAGAATTGAAGCCAGATCCAACAAATCCCGATATAATACCGATTCATCGAATTAGATTTAAAAAACAAAATCCTGAGGGAAGTATATATGCCCATAAAAAAGAATACTGGGTTTTTATTCTGGATGATGGTTATCGTTGGGAAAACAAAGATGGATCATGGAAAAAATATGATAGTAAAGGTCGCCTAATATCACGTGGAGATCAAAATGGTTTAACTTTGAAATATCGCTATGATTGTAAAAAGAAAAATCAGTTAAAAACTATTGAGGATTCTTTTGGGAATCAGCTTGTTGAATTCAAATATTCGAGCAACCAATTGTCTATTATCAAAGATAAATCGGGAAGGCAGGTTCAATATTTTTATAATGGTTTGAAGTTATCAAAAGTAATTGATGTTTTGGGAAGAGAAGTTACATACCAATATAATGATAATAGCCAGCTAGAATCTGTGATTGATTATAATGGACGAAAAAAAATTATATCATATAGTGATAATGGTTATGTCATCAGCGTGACTGATTCTAATGGTATTGGTAAATTTTTTGACTATTCATATGATCCTGGGTTAAAGGAATATTATGCTAAAGTGGAACATAGTAGTGGTCTTATTGAAGAATATTGGTTTGACAGAAACAGAAACAAAATAAAAGAAGATATAAATGGCATTACTGTTGATAAAATCATTGTTAATGGAAGAAATGAAATACATATTGATAACAAAGGCATTGAAACTAAATATCGATATGATGAATGGAATAATTTGGTGAAAGTCATCTATCCAGATAAATCACAACTAAAATATGTTTATGATAATAATTTAAAAAATAAAATCAAACAAGAAGTGAATGAAAGAGGGATTGTAACAGAATATGAATATGATGATAATGGAAATTTAATGCGTATAATAGAAGCCAGGGGAACTCCTTTAGAAAAAAGTACATTTATCAATCATAATAAAGAAGAAAAAAGAATAACAATAACTGCACCTGAAAATACAACGACAATCATCGACTATGATGAGGCTGGTAATATTGTCCGGTTAACTGATCCTGAAGATGGGATATGGAATTATACACATGATATAATGGGTAATATTTTAACTATTGAAAATCCATTAAACAAAATTTGGGAATACACATATGATAGTTCAGGACGCTTAACTTCCATTAAGACACCTCTAGACAATTTGACACGATATGAATATGATGATGCTCAAAAGAGTATGTATATATTTGATCCATATGAAAGAAGAACAATATATAATTATGATGAGAATAGTAATCTCATACAAATTACTCATCCTGATGGCTCTGAAGAACTTTTTGAATATGGACCCACAAACAGGATGCTTGAGAAGATAATCAAAGATGGCAAAACACTTAATATCAAAGAATATGATCTTTTCAACAGAGAAATCAGAACCAGTGATGGAGAAGGTAATCTAATCCAGTATCAATATTTTGATAGTTTAGGAAGATCAAAACCAGGTTTGCCATCAAGTCTAATGAAACCAGTAAAAATCATATTTCCTACCTTTTCAAGAGAGTATATTTTTGATTCTCGTGACAGAATTATTAAAACAAAAGATTTTGTAAATGAAGGACTTTCATATTCAAATACAGTCAGATATGACCAATCAAGCAATGTTATATCTCAAACAGATAAAAATGGAAAAATAACCAGTTATAAATATGATGTCTTTGATCGATTGGTTGAAGTTACAAATCCAGAAGACGGAATTACTCTTTACAATTATGATACTAACAACAATTTGATTTCTGTAACAAATTCAATGGGTAAAATAACCCAGTTTCAGTATAATAAAAATAGTCATAGAACAAAAATTATCAGGCCAATGGGCCAGGAAATTATTTTTAACTATGATGATGCGGGCAATCTTAAAGAAAAGATTGATAGTAAAGGACAAAAAATAACCTATTTATATGATCCTGAAGGAAATATTGAGTATATAAAATATTTTTCACAAGATGACCATGAAACACCACAAAAGATTGTTTACTTTACTTATGATAATATGAGGAGAATGTCTACTTATGATGATGGAAAAATCTCTGCTATTTATGATTATGACAAACGTGGTAGAAAAATAAACGAAACCATTGATTATGGTAACTTTAGCCTGTCTTATTATTATACATATGATGATATATCAGGGACCAGAACATTTACAGGACCTGATAATATTACTTATACATATGAGTATGATTCAAACAATAGGCTTAAAAATATAATTATTCCTGGGCATGGAATGGTTACAATCAATAAATATGCCTGGAATGGTCCTGAAACAATAACCTATCCAGGTGGAACAAAGAAAAAATATCAATATGATCCTTTTGCCAGAATAGACAATATAAATGTACAAGATCCATTGGAAAATATATTGATGGTTTATAAATATAAGTATGATCCAATGAGTAATATTGTACAAAAAATAACAGAGAGTGATAGTTTTCAATATACATATGATACAAGAAACAGACTAACTGGTATTGAAAGTACCCTGAAAGGAAAGATAGATATTGTTTATGATAAGGTTGGTAATAGAAAAGAAATCACAGGGGTTGAAGGTCAATGGGAATATAATGATAATGACCAACTCCTTTCATATGATAATGCTACATTTTCTTATGATAAAAATGGTAACCGCATTATAGAAACAAAAAATGGAGAAATTAAGACATTTGTATACAACATTAATAACCAGCTGATACAAGTAAAAGATAAATCTAAAAATATCATTGCTGAATATGATTATGATCCTATGGGGCGAAGAATTATGAAAAAAGTTGGATCTGATCTAACTTATTACCTGTACTCAGATGAAGGACTTATTGGTGAATTTGATGGAAATGGTCAGCAGAAAAAATCTTATGGTTATAATAGAGGAACAAGTTTTAGCCAGAATCCTGTTTTTATGAAAAAAGGTGAAAATTATTATTATTATCAAAATGACCATATAGCAACGCCCCAAAAAATGACCGAAAAAAATGGAAACATTGTTTGGGAGGCACAATATGAAAGCTTTGGTAAGGCACAAGAGGATGATTCTTCAACAATTGAAAATAATCTACGTTTTTCAGGACAATATTATGATGAAGAAACAGGGCTTCATTACAATTATGCACGGGAATATGACACAGAAGCCGGTCGCTATATTGAGTTTGATCCCTTATTAGATGAAGTTCACTCTCCAATTTTTCATGAAGTACAGAATGAGAATGCTTATATTTATTCTGGTAACAGGGTAACTACACAAAACGATCCTCCTGGAACTTCTGTGGCTTTTCTTGTATGTAGTGCAGGCTTACCTGTTTGTTCTGCTGCTTTAGTATGTAGTTTAAACCAAGGGCTATGCTCAGCAGGATTAATTTGTAGTGCCCAAATGGGCAGTGGTCTTTGCTCAGGTGGTGTAATTTGTAGCGGTCAACATACAAATGTTGCTTGTTCAGTAGGCTTAATTTGTAGCGGCCAAATGGGTCATGGTGTTTGTTCATTTTCTTTTAGCAAATGTAGTGCGCAGTCACAAGGAGCCTACTCATTATGCTCAGTGTCGATTGGAAAATGTAGTGCGCAGTCACAAGGAGCCTACTCTTTATGCTCAGTGTCGATTGGAAAATGTAGTTTACAAGGTGGATTGTATGGAGGTTCAGCTTGTTCTATATCAAAAGGAGATTGCAGTATTCAAGTTGGCCATGGAGGCTCTTTATGCTCTGTTTCATCGAATGGAAATTGTAGTCTACAAATTGGTCTCGGCTATTCTAAATGTTCTATCTCTAAAGGTGATTGTAGTATGCAAATTGATTGTTCTGCAAAACCAGGATTATGTTCTGGATATAACAATAACACATGTATTTGTTTTTCTGGGGATACTCTTGTACGAAAAGCTGATGGTTTAAAGAAAATTCAGTCACTTAACGTTGGAGATATGGTTTTTACAATGAATGAGCAAAAAAACATAATTGAAGCAAAACCAATACTGAAACTTTATAAAAGAACTGTTCAAAAGACATATATTATCTCGTTTAATGAACAAAACATAGAATGTACAGACGAGCATCCATTTTGGATAACTGGTGTGGGGTGGGTTCCAGCAAATAAACTCAATGTAGGAGATTTTATGTTAAATTCTGAAGGTCTTGCAATTGAAATCGATGATATTGAAGTCTCCAATAAAACAAAAGAGGTTTATAATATAGAAGTATCTGAGAACAATAATTATTTTGTATCGGATCAACAGTTATTAGTACATAATAGATGCGAAATTCGGTTTCGGTAATTTAATACATTGAACTTATAGATAAGTAACTCTAATATATTTTAATATTTTTTATCCTGAAGTAGATAGAAAAAAATTATAATGAACAATATAAATAGTCGCTATGATACAGATTCACATACGCACAAATGAACATAATTAGAAACTCAAAATTCGAAAGACTCGGCTCTAATAAAATCAATAACATATATTTATGTACATAAGAGAGAAGTATAACATGCAATACATTTTAGAAGAAAGAATTGGAGATCCAAACTTATTCTGTGGAAGAGAAAAAGAAATGTCAATGCTTTTGGAATGGATTTCCTTGATACCAAAAAAAATTTCAAAATCAAAAGCACTTCTCGGTAGACGTAAAAGCGGAAAAACAGCTATCATGCAGAGACTCTTTAATACTTTATGGAATCAAAACGGGCCTGTCATTCCTTTTTATTATGAAGTTAACGATAGAAATCAATGGGTATTAGACCTGGTAGATGAATACTTTAGAACATTTCTTACCCAGTATCTGTCATTTGAAAAAAGAATCCCTTTGCCACAAGATAATGCACCATTTGACTGGAAAACCATTGATCAGATCTGCAAACAGTTGGGAAATAAAAATATTCTTGAAAATCTGGATATATTTAAAGGATACTATGAAGAAGAAAGAACTCATAGTGCAATCATGTTTGCATTTGGTGCACCAGTTCGCTTTGCAGGCTATACTGGAAAATATTTTCTGGTCATGATTGATGAAATTCAATACATGACAGAATATATTTACGACGATAAAGAAAAAAAAATAAAAGCATATAATTTACCTGGTGCTTTTCATGGACTTGTAGAATATAAAACAGCCCCTATGCTCGTTGCTGGAAGCTACATTGGCTGGATGACACAAATGATGCAAAAAATGTTTGTAGGATCACGCCTTCGTCCATTTTCCTTATCTCCAAAACTGAGTGATAAAGGAGGTTTGGAAGCTGTTTATAAATATGCAGAATACTATGACTTGAATCTTACTGAAGAAGTTGCGCTGGTCATTAATCTGATAGTCCAAAGCGATCCATTTTATATGACATGTTTATTTAGCAGTCCTTTCCGTGATTTTTCATCAGTTGATGGTGTTATTCAAACTTTTATAAATGAAATTTCCAATAAAGAAGGGGAGCTTTATTTAACATGGATGGAGTATATCAATATTTCAATAAAGAAAGTTAATGATAAATTTGGTAAACAAATTTTATTAATCCTTTCTAAAAATCGTTATCAAAAAATGGGTAGAGATGAAATCCTACAGGAATTAGGCTGGCCCGAAGACAGGAACCCTGAACTTGAAGAAAAATTATTGGCCCTGGATTATGGTGGTTTAATTCAAAGCACCACTTCGAGTTTTCATTATCAAGGTATACCTGATGATATTCTGGATCTGATATTCAGAGATCGCTATCAATATGAAATATATAGAGAAAAATTTGATATAGCATCTGAACTTCAACAAAAAGTAAAAGATTTAGAAAAAAATAATCGATCATTAAAAGCTCAGGTCAATGAACTAAAAGGTCGCATGCTGGAATTGGTAATCTGGAGAGAATTAAATACTTACAGAAAAAAAGGGCAACCTTTTTCTGATATACATAATCGTTTTCGACCCATATCTCATGATTTAAAACAACATCAAATACTTGCAACAATCAAAAAAATGAAAATTGGCATGTTTTATTTAAATTATTTTATTCAATCACCAGAAACACGTGTCATGGAAATAGATTTATTAGTGGAAGGTATCACATCTGATATATATCAAGCCATTGTATTTGAAGTAAAAAATAGAGATGAAAAAAATTGTCCTTCTGAGCAGGAAATACAATTATTTGCTCAAAAAATTAAAGCCTTAAAATATTCATTGAATCGTCAGGGATATCAACAGGTGAACATATTACCACTATATTTAAGCGTCAATGGATTTGATGAGGATTCTGAAAAATGGCTTCATGATCAGGGAATATTTACCGCAGATAGTGATTCATGGGGAATTCGAATTGAGGAATGATAAAACTGACATTAAGACCTTTATATTCTTAAAACCTGACACATTGAGATGTTATGTTAAAAATGGAAAATAAAATTCTAAGCCAAAGATATAACACACAACTATTTCAAACAACGATTGTGTTTATACTGTCAATTTCTCTACTCCTATTAAACAAAAATTTATTGATTATTTCAATTGAAACCCGAAGAGTGCTTGTAAGCATTCTATTTATGATTCTTTTTGGCATTAAGGTTAAGAAATTAAATACTAAAAACAAATGGCTCTGTATTTTTTTTCTAATATCATGTTTTGGATTTTTTTATAGCATATATAATACTTTATATTTATTGTTATTTTATAATTTTATTTTCATCATATTTTGTATTTTTTTTCCAACTGAATTCTATAAACGTTGTCTTCTTTCTATTTTTATCTATACCTTATTATACTATTCTTACCAATCCGGCCCATTCATATTTTATGCACTTGATTATTGTTCAATTCAATTTTCAAAAGCAGTAAGCTCATTTTTTTATCCTCATAAACTTGGTGCCTCTGCTAGTGGTTTACATATTATCATTCCATTCATTGTATTTTTTCTAATGTTATATCGAAAAAATCTTAGAAATATTACGTTATTTACACTTTCAATCATGCTTGTGTGGGGTATATTTCAAGCAAGTGGAAAAATCTTATTATCAGGTTTTGCACAGGTGACATCTCAAATAATCATTATCCCCATGTTGTTTATTATGTTTTATTTTCTTCAGCCTGTGAACTTAGAAAACAAAGTAACTAATAAAACTTTTTTACCAACAATAATGTTTTGGATTTTACTGGTTGCCATAGTTGTATCAGGCTCATATTTTGATATTTCATCACAAAAAAACAAAAAAATCCTCTTCTATGAAAATGGTTTTTTTGACCTTAAGGTCCCCACTTTTGAAAAATTTGGTGCATTGGAAGGTGGACTTTTTGGGTTATTACCTGAATATTTAGCAAATTATGGATATACATATGAAACGCTGAAAGGAGATGTTAAAAAGGAACGGCTAAAGGGTGTTGGTATTTTTGTTGTGACAAATCCACAAAAAGACTGGACAGATGATGAATTGCTTACAATATGGAATTTTGTAAATAAAGGTGGATCATTATTGGTAATGGGTGATCACACCAATATAATGGGAACACAACCTGTATTAAATAAACTCCTGGAGCCAGTTCATATGAAGTTTAATTTTGATTCAGGTTTTCCATGCAGGGGTGAATGGAAATATTGCCTTAGTACTTTTCTTCACCCCATTACATCCCATGTCAAAAACTATCACGATATGTCGATATCAGTTGGAGCGACTCTTTCTGTTCAATATCCATCTTTCCCAGTGGTTATTGGTAAATATGGCTTTTCGGATTTTGGTGATTATTTTAATACTCAAGGTGCATATTTGGGGAACTATACTTATGAACTGGGTGAGAAGATAGGAGATGTTATACTGGTTGCAGCAAATAATTATGGAAAAGGAAAGGTTCTGGTATTTGGAGATACATCTTCTTTTCAAAATGGCGCATTATCTACAAGTTTTCCTCACTTTGTATTTCAAATATTTGAATGGCTTTCACAGAGCAAGGGACAGTCTTATCATCCAATCTTAACAATGATGATAATATGTCTTTTGATTTTCACATTTTATTTTTTTAATAAAAATGCTTCCTTTGTAATGATAGTGATTTCTATTAGTATTTTTTGTGCAACTTTGGTTGTTGTACAATCAATAACAATGAAAAACTATCAGTTTAAACATGCAAATGAAAAAAAATTATGGGTTAGTATGTCTAACAATGAAAGATTGGCTCTACTACCTTTTCAACGGAACTCTTGTGGTGCACTTTTAAATAATGCTCTTCGTAATGGTTTTATTACCTATTTTATGGAAAAATTTGATATAAAAACTATAATGAAAGGAAAAGTATTTATATCTGTTGCACCTGCCAAAGCTTTCACTCAACAAGAAGTTGGTCAACTTAAAGCTTTCATGCACCAGGGTGGTTTAGTTATTATTTCTACAGGATATAATGATAAAAGTGGAAGTTTACCCATACTAAAAGCCTTTGATTTAGATATTTCAGGAACACCTTTAGGTCCTGTACCTATTGTTAAGGATAAAAAAAGTTCAAAGGACGATCTTCAATTTGTAAGTGCCTGGCCTATTGTAGATGTTAGTCCTGGATTTGAACAAAACCTGTTAAAAGTAAGAATTTCTAAGAAATCTATTTCTTATGTTAATGGTAAAGCCATATTAACAAAAGGATCAGAAAGAAAATTTGTTCCTGTTCGTAATGACATTGATATTATTTACAGACATAAAGCATACGCGATTGTTATATCAAAAAAGGTGGGTAAAGGCTACTTAGTTGTTATTGCAGACTCACTCTTTTTAGGTGAAAAAAACATAGAAGATATTAAAACCTACAATGAGGGGAACATTTATTTTTTAAAATCTCTTTTTGAACTTATTGGAGGAGCCAGGTAATGAAAAATCGGCTGATATGGTGTTCAATATTTTTAATAACAGTTTCATGGTTATTTCTATTACCATTTTATTCACCTCCACGATACATATATTCTTCGATTACTTTATTGATAGGATTTTTTTTCTCAGTATTAGCTTTTTTACAAGTTAATGGAGCTTCTGATAAAACAAAAACAGTTCACACTAAACGCTTTAATGTCATTGTTAAGGCTTTTTATTTTATTTTTTCATTGATCATATACCAAAGCTTAATCTTTTTTATCTATATTTATTTTGCATCAAACACACATGATGTTCATTTTTTTATTTATCCGGCTTATTGGTTACTAAATTTTTTTGGCTATGATTGCAGTCTTGGCGGAAATGTTTTGAATGTATCGAACACTCAGCTCGTTGTTCCTTTTACCGCAAACGTTGAGAAATTATCTATTTTACCATCAAGCTTATTATTAGCTGCGGCTATTGTTTGTTTCTATTATTCTAAAATTAAAAATAAAACTTATACAATAATCAGTTCATTTTTTCTAATTTTTTTATTTGTCATTTTTCGATTTGTTCTGCTCATCACATTATTTTTAGAATACGAAGATATTTATCAAGAATTCCCACCGAATATTCTTTTATTTATAGACCCATGGATAACAATTGTTTATTTAGCCCTAATAACATTAGTACTTTCAAATTTGTACAAAGTAAATTTAAAATCTTTTTGTAAAAAAAGTTATATACAATCAAGACAAAAAATATCATGTTTATTATTGGGTGCTGGAATTTTTTTGTGTTGCGGAGCTTTTCTTTTTCAAGATCCAGGTAACATAAAAAATGGAAAAATATTAATTGATGATGTTCATAGCAAACGATGGGAAAAATCTACTGTTACAATGGGAAAATATGATTTTGGTGGTGAAATTGTTTACAGTTATTCAAGTATGGTATATTGGTTGAGACATTATTTTCAGGTATCTATAAACAGTGATAAATTACTTGATCAATTAAATTTAGATAATTATTCTATTTTAATACTTAAAACACCTGCTTTTCGTTATTCAAAGAAAGAAATACAAAGTATCATTAATTTTGTCGAAAATGGAGGTGGGCTTTTTCTTATTGGTGATCATAGTAATTTACTTGGTATGACGACATTTTTAAATCAAATTGCAAAAAAATTCGGTTTTTCATTCAACTATGATTCTTCCAATCAATTTTCCACAAATTTTTTTACTCAATACAGCTCCATCTTTCCATTTTCTCACCCAACAGTTATGGGACTTGATTCTTTTACATTTCTTACATCATGTACTATGAAAGTTCCTTTATTGTGTGAAAGATCAATGATAGGGTTTGATGCCTTTTCAGATACAATAGATTATTCAAAACCCAGCTTTTTTGGTGACATTGTTGTAAAACCAAACAATGACTTTGGGTTATTTCTTTTAGGAGCATCAAAAAAAATAAAAAAAGGAAGAATTACACTATTTACAGATAGTACAGTTTTTTCTAATTTTTGCTTATTTTTAGATGGACACGATCGTTATTTTTTAAATAGTTTGAATTTTTTAAACAGGGAAAATAAATGGGGTTATAATATTAATTGGCTTTTATGTATTACTGGAATTCTTATTATTGGTATAGCAATAATTTTATCTTTAAAAAAAATATCGGACGTTGTATTTTTATTCCCTGCGATATTGTTTCTTTTTATCATTTTGGGTTGTTTTTTTTGGGGAGGATTAAATCATTATTTTTATAAAAAACCCGAACCTGAAATACCAATGGTTAAGGTTGCTTTTTTAGACAAGCATACTGAGTATTATATTCCGCCTGGCTTAGGAACCCCAATTTTTCCATTTGATACTTCTTTTGAAACTTTTTATCTAACACCTCAACGAATAGGTCTTTTTCCTTATTATACAAAAAATCTTGACGAGGCTACAGAAAATGCTGATGCAATTGTTATTATCAATCCTGTTGAACATTTTACCAATAGTGAAAAAATAAAACTTTCCGAATATGTAAAAAATGGTGGAAATTTACTTGTAATGGATACCATCCATAATCGTAAACCACACCTTAGACAGCTTGCTGAAGTCTTTAATATAAAAACAAAAAGAACGATGAAACAGATTCAATTTAGCAATTGTCAAAAATTATCATTTGATATAAATAATAAGAAGGAACCTCTTAATATACAAATGGAAGCCTGCTATAAAAAAATGGATTTAGGGGTTGTTGTTATTATGGCAGATTCAAAAATAGTGAGTAGGGCTTCAATCAGTGGTGTTTTGGATGATCAAACTGATCTTACTAAAAAAATTTTTACTTTTGTATATGATTTGTTTGAGAAAAAATTTCATCTGAAACCAACAATGATTTATCCATAATTTTTTAAATAAGGAGCAAAAAATGAAAAAAATAATTAATCGTTCCATACTATTGAATTTTTTTTTCTATATTATATTATTTATTCTTTTAACTAACGTTCATGCCAATGCATCTAACGGCTTATGCGCCCGCGTAAAAATACAAATCCACCAGGAAATGACATTTGAAAGACAAGCATTTAATGCTCACATGCGTATCAATAATGGATTTGATGCTATTGTCTTACAAAACGTAAATGTAGATATTCTTTTTTCAGATGAAGATGGAAAACATGTTGTAGGGACAAGCGATCCAAACAATACAGATGCAACATTCTTTTATCGCATTGACACAATGGATAATATTGATGACGTTGGCGGAAATGGCACTGTACATGCAGCTACTTCAGCGGATATTCACTGGCTTATTATACCTGCCTATAATGCATCAAATGGTTTAGAATCAGGTACTCTGTATTATGTAGGAGCAACTCTTACTTACACGATCAATGGGGAAAAACATGTTATCAATGTAATTCCTGATTATATATTTGTAAACCCCATGCCTTTACTTAAAGTTGATTATTTTTTACCTCGTGATTTAGAGGCTGATGATGCATTTACAAACCAGATAGAACCTGAAGTTCCTTTTTATTTAGGTGTTCGTGTCAGTAATATTGGTCATGGAACAGCAAATAAATTAAAAATTGAGTCAGCACAACCCAAAATTATTGAAAATGATTTGGATTTATTAATTGGATTCTCTCTTGTGGGCAGCGAAGTCAATGGCGAAAAAGCAACTGACAGTCTTTTGGTTAACTTTGGCGACATTGCTCCAAATACTTCAGGCACAGCCAGATGGATCATGAAATGCTCACTTTCAGGTGAATTCATAGATTTTTATGCAGAATACACACATGCTGATGAGCTGGGGGGGGAATTAACCTCACTGATAGAAGATGTCCACACTCATTTTCTCCTTCGAGATGTCCTGGTTGATCTCCCTGGAAGAGATCATATTCGCGATTTTTTGGCAAAAGATGGTGCTGTGATTCGCGTTTTTGAATCAGACAACCTTGAAACAGAAGTCATTAATCAATCATCCCGATCAACTCTTGAAAAAAAAGGCAATAATTACACCCTCACAACACCTGAAACATCTGGTTTTATGTTTGTTCAATTACCTGACCCATTTAATGGGACAAATGCAATATACACAGCAACAAGATCTGATGGTAAGGTGATTAATCCAAATAATGTGTGGCTATCAAAGTGCAAAGATCTTAGCAATAACTGGCGTTATTTTTTTAATCTGTTTGATGTAAATACTACCACAGAATATTACATTCAGTTTAAAAACAATGCACATGAAGCCAATGCACCGGTCATGCAATTTATTCCAGATCGATTTAGAGTTGAAGGGCAACAACTTTCTTTTATTGTCGAAACCAGTGATCCTGATGGTAATCAACTTGAACTATATGCTTATCCTCTTCCTGTGGGTTCATCTTTTGTTGATAAAGGAAATGGTGAAGGCATTTTTGATTGGAAAACTAAAATCGGCCAGGCAGGGAAGTATCCCGTCACTTTTTCAGTTACTGATGGAAAATTCATTACACAAAGACAAGCAACTCTTATCATTTGCTCTATATCTGACACTGATTGTGATGGTATGAATGACGAATGGGAGCTTAAGCATTTTGGATCTCTTGATAGAGATGGAACAGGTGATTATGATCATGATGGCTTTACTGACCTTGAAGAATATGTCAATAAAACAGACCCCACTAAACCTGATAATATTGTGTTAAATCCAGTTGCCGACGCTGGCCCTGATCAAAAAGTATTAACTAACAAAACTGTTCATCTAAATGGACTTAATACAACGCAGGGCGATGCTATAATTAAAGACTACTTATGGCAACAAGTAGCAGGTCCGCAAATAATAATCTCAACACCTAATAATATTACAACCACATTTATATCACCTAAACAGACAGAAGCCGGGGGGGTACCTATTACTTTTCAATTAAAGATCACAGACAAAAATGAACTTGTGTCTTATGATTCTTGTATCATCAATGTTTCAAATGATAATATCCCACCTCAAGCCAATGCAGGTTCTGATCAAACCATTAAAGAAACGACAGATTATACAATTACCCTTGATGGTACCAATTCAACAGATGAAGATGGTACTATTGAAACATGGTTTTGGTACCAATTAACTGGCCCTTCTGTAAATTTGTCTGACGTTACTTCAGCAAAATCTGAATTTGTACTACCTGATAATATAGGTCAAGATGGTGATGTTATGATATTTCAATTGACTGTTATTGATGATCAAGGCTTGAAATCACAAGATATTTGTATTGTTAATATTGCCCCAAACAATACCTCCCCTCAAGCAATAGCAGGCGAAGATCAGGAAATCATAAGTGGTTCAAAACTAATATTAGATGCATCTTCATCTTATGATACTGATGATTCTATTTCTGCTTATCGATGGTTTCAAACTTATGGTCCACCGGTTGTTATGTCAGACCCAACGAATGAAAAACCAGTCATCTCTATTCCTAAAGTACTATCAAAGAAAATTTTAAAATTTCGATTAATAGTTACAGATACAGCAGGCTTTCAATCAAAAGATGTCTGTAAGGTTGTTATACATCCATCAAATCGTCCTCCTGTGGCTGAAGCAGGTGAATCAATTACTGCTTATGAAAAGAACAATGTGAGATTAGATGGTTCAAATTCTTATGATCCTGATGGTGACCCTATTTCTTTTTTCTGGAAACAATTATCAGTGCCTGATGTTATATTATCTGATCCAAATGATGTGCAACCTGTTTTTGTTGCCCCAGAGGTAGATTCTTCTGAAAAGCTAACACTAGTATTTGAACTTAGCGTTGAAGATAATGATGGCTTAGTCAGCAAAGATACTTGCATTTGCTATATTTTGGACAAAGATGAAAATGAACAAAAAACGATATTTGTCGGTCCAAAAGAAATGTTTACGACTATCCAATCTGCCATTGATGCTTCTAAAGATGGTTATATGATCATTGTTAAAGATGGCACTTATATTGAAAATGTCATTGTTCATAAGGAACTGTCAATAATATCAGAAAATGGAGCAGTCTCAACGATTGTTACAGCAGAAAACAAAAATAAACATGTTTTTTCTATTGAAAAAAATAATGTAAAGATTGAAGGATTTACAATTTATGGTGCAACAGAAAAAGGTAAATCTGGTATTTATATTAACAAAAAGCTAACAGGTTGTAAAATTATAAAAAATCTATGTGGGTTAGATAGCAATAGAAAAAACTACAATGGAATATATGCTGCTTTATTAAATAAAAGTACAATCTCAGATAACAAATGTTGCGCAAATTTTAATGGCATTATTTTAGAGAACTCAAGAGAAAATCGGATCATGAATAATGAGAGCTATCTCAACACTTCAAATGGTATTCATTTAATATACTCAATTAAAAATGAATGTATTAAAAACATTCTATATAAAAATAAAAATGGTTTTAATTTGTTTTATTCTTATTCCAATCAATTGATAAAAAATCAATTAAATGAAAATTTCATCAATGGTGTAAGACTCGAAAAATCTTTCTATAATGTATTAATTGCAAATCAATTCTTTGACAATACTATTTATAATCTATCAATAAATAAATTAAGTTATTATAATAAAATTTTTCTCAATAGTTTTTCAAATAATGCTGAACATAACATATTTTCAGACTGCGTAAACACCTGGAATTCATTGAGTAAATTGAATTATACATTTTCAGGATATCATTATAAAGGTTACTTGGGGAACTATTATAGTCAACAAAAACATGAAGATACAAATAACGATGGCATCGTTGATACATCATTTGATTTGCCAGGCTTAGAATATTTTGATTATTATCCACTTTCATCTACTCCAGACAATTACATTCTTACAGAAGATTTCTATGAAGCAAAACCTCTATTGTCATTAATCAATGGAATAAATGAATCAAGTATCAAGAAATTGGACCATCAACTAACGTCCTTTCAAAATGATTTTTCTAATGCTCGCTCATTAATAGATGTTTATCTTAATAATTTAGCAAATCATCATCAAAATGAAAAAAAGTCTCAATCAATTCATATTGCTTTTGATAAAATCCCACCATATGGCAATAGAATTCAAAATCTAAAAGGACATATTACTACTATTGATAATCAAATACAATATCAAATAGTTGTATATAGTTTTCTTAATTATTGGCAATTAAAAAAAATTCGAACAGAAAAAAAGCAGACCAATCATTCACATTGGGTCTGTGATATTACTACTTTGCCTGGAGATGAATTCGCTACGCAGATTGCTGCGTTTCTTTTACCTAAAACGCATAGAATCCCAGAAATTGTAAATAGTAAAAAAATTCCTACGTACTTATACAAAAATTCATTTAGTTTTATTCAAACTGAACGTAATCCTTATATTTCAGTTACACAAATTCCAGAGTACAATAACAGAATCATAGATATACAAGGAATTATAACTAATATTTCATATTCAGATCATTATATAGCGGTTTACACTTACAACACTGTATGGAAAGTAAAACCTTATCAAGACAAATTGCAAACATCAATATCTTCAAGCGGATTATGGAATTGCGATATTACAACAGATGCATTTGACCAGCATGCATCAATTATTCAAGTCTTTTTATTTCCTAAAAATTATTATCCACCTACTCAAAGCAGTTATAAGCAATTACCTGAAGAATTATTTGAAAATACGATCAAATCAATACGTATTATAAGAGATTTTCGATTACAATAAGAGAGACAGTTTGGTATTCTTTTACGAAAACACCTTATCAAAACGCCTGAGTAGGATTTCTCTTTTTTGGAACATTGAAAGATATATAAGCTATAAGAATAAGAACTGTTAGAATTAAAAAGATATAATCAAAAACACCTTGTGAAAAGATATTTTGCTCTGATGTAGAAATAAAGCAAGTTTTACCAGAATCATTATCTTTAACATATATAATATCACTATCAGATACCCATCCATCACAATAGGCTTCAATGTTTACAG
>Ga0272440_1001270_pt1 | contig 20984 bp, 12 predicted proteins | sample SSMMMBAug17_FD_192440 | JGI IMG/M metagenome (GOLD analysis project Ga0272440, IMG submission 192440) | Marine sediment archaeal communities from Little Sippewissett salt marsh, Falmouth, MA, United States - SSM-MMB-Aug17 | ecosystem: Environmental > Aquatic > Marine > Wetlands > Sediment ...
CTTAAGATTGCTTGTGGTTAGTTATTTAAAATAGCTTATTATTAGCTTTTTTATACCTGACTTTTTATTAAAAGGGGTGGTCAATTTTCGGTTATCACAGGTGGTCAATTTTCGGTTGTCATTTCTAGCCCTCAAAACTTAATGAAAACTGTATTTGCAGAGGATGTCAGGAAAGCATATAATCATTTACAACCTCTCTCAATACTGTTTTTTCGCAGCAATCTGGATCCATTGGTTGTGGGTTATGTGTCTTGAAACCATCAACGCACGTATCATCACTGACAGCCAGAAAAATACCAACTTTGATGATCAATTTGATGATATTTCAACGTTCATACATGGAAAAATCCTTTTGTATAAACACGTCCGGGATCATTGTTCTATTATAAAAAACCCAAAAGTAAATTTAATCTTTCGGTTGTTGTTGGGTTACACAATGTATCATACCGCCATTTTTATATAAATTCCTGACATCTATTCCAACAACTTTTCTTCTCGGATAAAGTGTTTGGATAATTGCATTTGCTTTAGCATCATTTGGATCATTATAATTTGGAACCAAAATTTTACGATTAGAAATGTAATAGTTGACATAAGAACCTTTGTAAGCCAGGCTCGCACCATCAGATGTTGTCACATTGTTCTGGGTTAATGGTACTTTAAGAAAAGTGTATGCTGTTCCATTTTTGTTTTTAGCTGCATAAAGTTTATTTATGTCAGATTGTTTTATATCAAAATCCAGCAAATCATTTTGTTCCATTGTGACGATTGTGTTTGAATTTCCAAACCTTGCAAATCCGTCAATATGTTGGTCGGTTATTTCAAGCCCTGCTTGCCCATCAAGCCAGATAAAATTTGTTACCCCCAGATATTTTTTAAAAATTTCTTCTGCTTGTGCTTGTGTCATGCCCGGGTTTCTATTGCGGTTCAAAATTGAACTTTTGCTGGCCATAAGTGTTCCATGTCCATCAATTTCCACGCTTCCGCCTTCATTCGTCATTATTGAATTTATATCAACAAGCCTTTTTCCCTGGTCAGTTGCAATTTTTGTCGGAATAGAGTTGCAATTGGAATAAGCGGCTTTATTCCCCCAGCCATTGAATCCCCAGTCCTGAATGACTAATTTTCCAGCTTTATCTCTTACATAAATAGGTCCGTTGTCTCTTATCCAGACATCATCTGTTTTGTAGATTTTAAAATCAATGTTCGTCAAGGGAACATTTTGAACGTTCAATAATTTGATAATTCTATCTTTTTCTACTTGATTGTATGCAATCAGGTGAACATTTTCACTTGTTGCCAATTCTTTCGTCATAGTAACCCATGTCGCATCCAGACTGTTTCGATAAGCCAAACCATATTGATAATGGTGTGGCCACTGAAGCCAGGTTCCTTCATGAAATTCACCTTCTTCGGGCATCGTAAATTCAGAAGATTCATCAGGTTGAATACCTGCTACAACCTGTAAAGCATAAACAGCATCTTGCTGGCCGCTTTTTTTTTCACATTCCACTTTATCCCAGTTTTTTGTTTCTGTAATGCATTCAGTACTTGATATGCTGAAAAACACAATGCAAAACATTAAAGAAATCATTTTCATGATTACCCCCTACATTGATTTCTAATATCGGTTTGGTTTCGGTTAAAGACGAACATAAGGTTCGACCAACCAGACGAATAACAAAACTTTTTCTACGATATCAGACCTCGGAAAAATAAATTTTTAATACTCCTACTAGTGTGTAAGTATTTACACCATTTTTCGACTTTTTGTGAGATTAATTGGACAAAAGGTATAAAAAACATAATATAAAAGTTGGACACATTGATTCATAATCTATCTGATAATTTGAAAAATAATAATAATTTGTCAAAAATATTATTGACATTTTGATTTTTTTGATGTAATCTCGAATAAAAATTAATTTTGAGGTGAATTATGCATCAAAAAACATTAATTCCAGAAATGAAACCACTAGATGAAAACACTAAAATGATAGGTGCTAATCTATCCTTAGTTTTTAATAAAAAAGATAAAAACTTGGTGATCTTGAAAAAAAGTGGCGTTGTTATTAAAAAAGTTGATCTTTCTGATAAACCGGCAAAAAAACTATTAGTCATTGAAGCGGTTGAATTAGGCGCCACAAAGTATAAATTAGCAGAAGCTCTCAATATAAGCAGACAAACTATACATAATTATATTGAGTGCAAAAAGAGGTTTGGAACCGAAGGTTTACTAGGTGGCTACAATCCAGAGATGGGTAAAAACCTTGAGGAGCATAGAAAACGAACCCAGAAAAATAGAATTCAAGGGAACAAAGCTGTCATTCTTGCTGAAGCAAGAAAAAACGAACGTATAGAGAATGAGAGTAAACAGTTAAAACTGGATTTTGAATTTGGATCAAAGGAAATTCCTAAAGAAGAAATGCCATTTAATGAACTTCATGATTGGCAAGAAACCCGGTATGCAGGTATATTTCCATATTTGATATTATTAATCAATAAAAATCAATGGGTTAAATTAATAATAGACCATTTTGGAACAGCATATAAAATATTTTTTGTCTTTTTATTGATGGTTGCTCGCAATGTTAGGTCAATTGAGAGCTTGAAAAATATAAATTATAAAGAGGCAGGATTAATACTTGGTTTCAAGAAACTTCCTGGCGTAAAAGGTGTTTGGAGATGGTTTTATAGCGCATGCAACCTACGTCGATCAGCATCATTATGTAAGGCATTTTTTAGGAATCAGATATGTAGCGGATTAATAAATGTATATATATGGTTTACAGATGGACATTTACTGCCATATAGCGGAAAAGAGAAGATCCATCCAGGGTATTACACCCAAAGAAAAATGATGGTTCCAGGACAAACGAACCAGGTTACATGCGATATAACAGGACGCATAGTAGATTTTGAGATACAGGAAGGAAAAGGAGATTTAAAAAGCCATATATTAGAGTTAAAGCAAGAGTGGGAAGAAGAATTAGGAGAAATACCAATAATGGTATTTGATAGAGAATGTTATGGGGGAGCATTCTTCAACAATATGATTGACAATCAAATTCCTTTTGTGGCTTGGGAAAAAAATATAGATCCAAATAAATTAAACGAAATTGAAGATGAGAAGTATTCAGAGGAGTTTGAGCTAAACGGAAAGAAGTATAAAGTATTTGAAGGAGAAAAGGAGTTCGTAGTAGAGGATGAGAAGAAGACCATAAAATTGCGTCGAATATATATCTGGAATATAAGTAGTAATCGAAGAACTTGTTGTCTATCGTGGGATGCAGGAAAAGGTTTGAGCACGATTGAATGCGCCGAAACAATTTTAAGCCGCTGGGGAGCATCAGAAAATACATTTAAGCACATAAAGGATAGACATCCATTTCATTATCACCCAGGATTTAAAACTCAAAAAAGTGAAAAACAGTTGATAACGAATCCTGAAATTAAAGAAATAGAGAAAGAATTGAAGAAAGTAAATAAGAAGATAAATAAAAAACATAAAGAGAATTCCAAAGCAGGGGAAAAACTAAATAAGGATGGGGCAAGACGTGAAAACTCAAAGAAGACACGATTGGAATCAGAAATTAAAAAATTAGAGGAAAGCTACAAGGAGTTATTAGAAAAAAAGAAAAAATTACCAGAAAAAGTAAATGTATCAAGTTTAGAAGATTACAGAAGTTTCAATAAAATAGATAACGAAGGAAAAAATCTATTTGATTTCGTAACAGCCTCAGTATGGAATGCCCGCAAAGAACTAACAGACTGGTTGCTTTGTCACTATCCGAATAAGAACGAATATGTAGATCTATTTTATGCGATAACAGAATGTCATGGTTGGGTAAAATCCGAATCAGAGCGAGTAGTAGTGAGGCTGGAACCATTACAACAAGAATCTCGAAGGAAAGCACAGGAGCAATTATGTAAAAGATTGAATGAATTAAGAGCTCAGCTTCCGACAGGGAAATTGCTGCAGATAGAAGTAGGAAGTAGGGACAGCACCATAAAAAAAGGCGATATACGAAAAGATATCAAATAAATTTTCGTATATCGCCTTATATAAAGTTAGATTAGTGTCCAAAAAATCAGGTGAAAAATGGGGTAAAATACCGAGGTCTGGATATACATATACCCGATAATTTATGATCGATTAGGGACGTTCTGAAAATAAGTTCCCCATTAAATAAATGTTCATTCATTTTTTTGAACCATGATACACTGAAGAAGATGAATAAGATGAATTTAAAGTGTCTTTATTTCATCTTATTCATCTTCTTCAGTGTAATCATGGTTCAGAAACGAATCAATAAATGTTGAATAATGAGGAACTTATTTTCAGAGCTTTCCTTACTTATACTTGATATTCAAGTTTTTTACACACAAGTGCCGAAGCTCGTTCCCACGCTTTGCGTGGGAATGCATACCGGACGCTCTGCGTCCTCTGTGTTGTATGTCCGAGGAACGTGTATGTATTGTCAATGGAAATTTGTTTTGGCCATGTTTCTTGGACAGCTGCGATTAACATTTTTCACTGAATATTTTCTTCAAAACTACAGACAATTGACTTGTTGTATAGGGTTTCGGTATTACTCCACAGAAACCATAATCTTTATAGTTGCCCATGATCGGATCACCTGAGTATCCGCTTGAAACAACAGCCTTGACTTTCGGATCCATTTTCAATAGTTCAATGACTGTTTTGGCGCCTCCCATGCCTCCTGGAACGGTAAGGTCAAGAATCACTAAATCAAATGGATGATTTGCCTCCAAGGCGTTGCGATACATTTCTATTGTCTGGATTCCATCCGCAGCGGATGCGACCTCATACCCCATTCTATTTAGCATTTTTTTCAGTATTTCCAATATCTGTACCTGATCATCCATGATAAGAACTTTACCTTTCCCCACATAAACGTGCCCTTCCGCATCTATAATTTCAACCGTTGATTCTGGGGATGCAGCCGGTAAAAATATATGGAAAACAGTTCCTTTTTCGATCTTGGAATCGACAGTAATATCCCCCCCATGTTTTTTTATGATCGAATATGTGGTTGCAAGTCCAAGCCCGCTTCCTTTTTGTTTTGTTGTGAAATATGGGTCAAAAATCTTTTGGATATATTTTTGGGAAATACCACAGCCTTCATCTTCAACAGTGAATTTAATATACTGCCCGGGTGGCAATGGTAAAGCAGTATTGGATTCAATAAATATATTTTCTGTTTGTAACTTAATTGTTCCACCGTTTGGCATGGCCTGATATGCATTGATGATCAGGTTACCGATGACCTGATTGATTTGACCTTCATCTATTTCGACAAGCCATAAATCACTTGCAAATTCAAAGCAGCAGGTTGCAGCAGTTCCTCTTGTTGAAAAAGTGGCCGAGTCCTTTATTACTTTATTGATGTCCATCACTTTTTTTATTGGCGCACCGCCCCTGGCAAATGTAAGTAGTTGATGGGTTAAATTTTTGGCTTTATTTGCCCCTTTTAGAACATTTGACAATATCTCGTATAAGGTTTCATTTTCATTCAACATGCTTAATGCAAGTGAAATATTACCCATAATAATTCCCAACATATTGTTAAAGTCATGAGCAATACCGCCTGCTAATGTACCTATGGATTCCATCTTCTGTACTTGTAGAAGTTGGGCTTCAAGTTTTTTCTTATCTGTAATATCTTTTGCAACTCCAGTGATGCGAACAATTTCTCCATTTTCATTTTTAACCAAAAACCCATTATCAGCGATCCACCTCACTTCACCATCTGGTCGAATAATTCTATATTCACGTGAATTTCCTCCGCCAGTTTCTATAAGTCTTTGAAATGAAATTTCAGCATACTCACGATCATCAGGGTGAATGCTATCCCTCCATTCATCATACCTTTCAATCAGTGCCTTTACAGAACGCCCCCAAATTTTTTCATATGCAGAATTTGCATAAATAACGCTTTGAGTTTCCAGATCATATAGCCAAAAAACATCCTGAATATTATTCGCCATTTCGTCAAACCGTTCTTTGCTAATTTGTAAAGCTTCTGTTCGGTCCTGTACGAGTCGTTCGAGCTGGGTTCGCATGAGATATAACTCCAACTGTGTTTGAACTCTGGCCAGGACCTCCGACTCATTAAATGGTTTGGTAATGTAATCTACGCCTCCGGCCTCAAAAGCCTTTATTTTACTTCTTGTATCATTTATTGCACTTATAATAATTATCGGTATGCTTGCAGTGAGGGGATGTTCCTTCAACTTTTCACAAAATGTGAAACCGTCAAATTCTGGCATTTTGATATCGAGCAAAACCAAATCAGGCGGTTTGTAAAAAGCAGAATGCAACGCAAAAGCAGGATTTATTGCAAGGCGGATTTCGTATTCTTTTTCTGAAAGAATTTTGTTCAATAAATCCAGGTTCGCTTTTTCATCATCAACAATTAATATAGATTTTTTTGTATTGGAGGAATTATTGAAAATATTATTTTTCATTACATCACCGTTTAAATTTGTTTATTGATTATTTCTTGAATCGCAATAAATAATTTTTCAAATTGAATTTCATCTACCATTTGGAACATAATTGATGCCATCTTGTTATCATATTCGTTAACTTTCTGTATGAGGGACCTGCAAAATTCTCCATTCGATTCAAGAGCAGCTTGTTCTAAATCAACCAACAACTCGTTTGGCAGTATTTTAAGCCTTTCAGAAATTAGCAGGTCTTTGTTATTCTGTTTCGTAGCAGGTGCCACTAAACTTTTGTCTTCGTATTCATACTGAATATCAAGATGTTTCTGCATAATATCGAATATTTCATGTTCGATAAAAGGTTTTCGAACAAAATCATCGCAACCGGCATCCAAAAATTTTTGACGTTCTTCTTCAAAAGCATGTGCTGTTAGAGCCACGACAGGAGTTTTTTCACCGGTTTCGGTTCTTTTGATAAGCTTTGTCGCTTCAATCCCATCCATTACTGGCATTCGCATATCCATCCAAACAAAATCAGGTTGCCAATCGTTAAAAATTTGAACCCCCTCTTTACCATTTTTTGCTTCTTTTATTTCAAATCCAACTCCCATTAATATATTTTTTAATAAGGAACGGGATTCTTCTTTATCTTCAACAATAAGAACACGGAAAACAGGTTGCCCAGGTTTTAATTTTATGACATGACGTGTTGATTGTATGTGCTGAGAAACAGGCTTTTCAACTGTTTCAACCGAAATATCAAATTTGAAAAGTGAGCCTTTCCCTGGCATGCTTTCAGCATAGATGTCACCTCCCATTAGTTGAACATGTTGACGACTAATGGATAATCCTAGGCCAGTTCCAGATGTTTTACCTTTTGTCATAAATGGTTCAAATATTATCCATAAATCTTTTGTATCAATACCGACGCCTGTATCTTCTATTTCAAACAATAGTGTCTGCTGCTTGCCTGACTTTTCCTGTTGCACGTTTGAGATGCCATCAGTTTTGATCTGAATACGCAGATATATTTTTCCCTGATTCGTATATTTAAGGGCATTTCCAATTAGGTTGATCAGCACCTGGCGAAGTTTGTTTTCATCAGTGCGAATAAACTTTGGCAAGGAAGGATTTTTTTCTACAATGAATGATAGATTTTGCTTTTTTGCCTGATTTTCGAAAATTTCAGCAATTCCCTGTATAAAATAATGTAGATCAAAAATACTTGGGTTTAATTTAATTTTGCCTGTTTCTATTTTAGCAATTTCCAATATATCATTGATAAGTCCCAGTAGATGATATCCGCTTCTGTTGATGGTTGCCATATTTTTTTTTAGGTCAGCTCGCAACCCCTGTTCCCTTTCCATAATTTGAGAAAATCCGAGTATGGCGGTTAATGGTGTTCGTAATTCGTGGCTCATATTTGCCAGAAATACACTTTTTGCTTGATTTGCAACTTCTGCAGCCTCCTTTGCTTTTTCAAGTTCTGTGGTTCGTTTTTTGACCATATGCCTTAATTTTTCCTTTTGTTGGCGTTGAACAAAAAAGGCAATAACAGCTACAGACATAATTCCGAGTATATATAATATATATGCCCACTTGGTAGCCCAAGGAGGATTTTCTACGATAACAGAAAGGGATGCGGCTTTTTCATTCCAGATACCATCATTATTGGAGCCCTTAATTAAAAGGGTATAATTTCCTCCTGGAAGGCCTGAATAACGACCAAAACGTTTTGTGCCAGCGGAATACCAGTTTTTGTCATAACCCTCGAGTTTGTATTTATATTGATTGGCTTCTGACATCGTAAAGTTTAGTGCTGCATATTCAAACTCAAAAAAATTCTTTTTCCAGTCAAGTATGATCTCTTTTGTATATTCTGGTGCAGAATCAAGACTAAATTTGCTTCCAGCCTGGGTCAAGGCCGTGATAACAACAGGTGGTATATATTCATTTTTTTTGAATATTGTATCTGGATAAAAACAGGAAAGACCGGCTGCCCCTCCAGGTAGACAAATGCGACCATCTTTTTGTTCCACTGGATACCAATAATAATAATTTGTCGATAAACCATCCTTTTGGGTAAATAATCTTGCTTCCTTTGTATCAGTATCAAACATAAGGACACCAGGTGCATTCCCACTTATCCATAGCCTGCTGCTGCTGCTATTTTTTATAAAATCATAAAAAACCCCTCCCCTCCATTTGGGCAAATTAAAGTGGTCTCGATACCAGGTGTACTTTTCAGTAAGCGGGTCCATCTGGAATATGGAAATACCGCTTGCCCCCCAAATTTCTCCATTTTTTAATATACGTACAGTGGAATAAGGCGCATCTAACTTATCCGGATCATCCTTGTCCACAGGGTAATTCATAACTTCACCGGTTTTTTTATCAAATTTATGCAAACCACTGGACACAGTACCGATATAGATCTGGCCTTTGCCATTATCCTCAAGGTCATCAAATCCAGTGATTGAAGGTAGCTCATAATACGTAAAAGCACCTGTTCTCAAGTCCAATCTATCAAGCCCTGGGGAATAAAGGCCGGATATCCATATTATCTGAGGATCATCTTTATCAACAAGAAAACAGGTTGTAAATTTGCGATTGGATATACTATTTTTATCATCAGGTTCATGGATAAAGTGACGGTCCACTTTTCCTGTTTCTATATTAAAAAGGCTGATACTTCTCGCTGTATAGCCCAGAATTAAGTACTTTTCATTAATACTCATTACACCGGTCAACCCTTTTGACAGCAAACTGTTCGGGTCATTGGGCCTTGACTCGTAATGAATAAATCGGTCATTTCGTTTGTCGTACTTGTCCAGACCATTGGAATGGGCGACCCATAAAGTATCATTATTATCAACTTCAAGTTGAAAGACTGTATCACCACCGACGGTATCAGGCTTCTTTGGATCATATCTATAGTTGATGAATTTCAAACCTTCTTGATCACTTACAGATAAGGTATCTATTTTTCCATACGTAATCCAGTATTGGCCAGAACGGCTTTGAAAAAAACCATCCACATTTTTTTTAAGGCCGTTTGGATTATCAGGATCAATTTGAAAATGCATAAACGTTTTGGTTTGAAAGTTATAATTAGCTAGTCCGATGTTGCTCTCAGAATTGGGATTGCTTCCAATCCATAGTCGTCCGTTCAGATCTTCATAGATTAAAGAAATGTCTTCTATCTGACATAATGAAGATTCAAAATATGGAATGAATTTGTTACCTGCATGATCAAATTTGTTTAACCCTGCATTTCTGGTTCCAATCCATAAATTATGATGACGGTCTTCAAATATGGCAGTTATGGCATCATCACGAATACTACTCGGGTTATGCGGATCATGCGAAAAACGACCAAATGTTTCATTTTCACGATGGAATTTATTTAATCCGTTGTTGACAGTACCGATCCAAACCGTGTCATCAGAATCCACATAAACTGCTGAAATTGAATTACTACTAATACTATCAAAATTTTCAGAATCATGAAAAAATCGGGTAAACGTCTTTTTTTGTTTGTTATATCGATTCAAACCATTTGCTGTACCGATCCAAATATATCCCTGTGCATCCTCATCAATTAAATAATAACAGGTTGGGACACTATTTGTACTGATTGTCGATGCATCATGAGGATCTGAAATATAATGCGCATATTGATTTGTTCGTAAATCAACCGAGTAGATCCCCCCCCAGGATGTTACCCATAAGTTTAAATCACTATCTAAAAACATAGAAGTAATAAGAGCTTTTTTTGCTTCTTCCGGCCCCACATCAAATAACTGAAAATTTACCCCATTGTACTTATAAACACCGGTATTCAGTCCGAAATACAAAGTACCATTTTCATCTTCAAACATTTGCGACATTTGTGGCGCTGTAGGCAACTTAATATGCTTTGTGATTTTTAATTCACGATTATTGCTTTTTGCTTCGACATCAACGCCAATTTGAATAAAAACAAAGGCAAACAGGATAAAATTAAAAATTATTTGTATTTTTTTAGGCATTTTCTTTTTTCCTTCTAAGTAACTAAAAATTCGAACCTAATAAAATCAATATCTTATAAAATTTAAATATTTAGTTCCTTCTAGGATTGGTCATTGTCCAAAGGGGGAACGCTTATTACTTTACTATGCCCATCTATGATCGTCCAACGTTGGTTTGTCCTGTCATATTTATTGCCATTTTCTCCCCACGTCCTGCGAGGGAATGCATATTGGACGCTCTGCGTTCAGTGACATTGTATGTACATACATAGTACATCAAATTATAAAAAAGGAACGGAGCGCGTCCAGGGTGCATTCCCTTGCAGAGCGTGGGGACGAAAGGGTAGTAAATATGACAGGAAAAACCAACGTTGGACGATCATATTTGTATTAAGGAACGTTCTGAAAATAAGTTCCCCATTAAATAAATGTTCATTCAGTTTTTTGAACCATGATTACACTGAAAAAGATGAATAAGATGAAATAAAAAATGCGCCCTGTTTCAGAATGTTTGGGAAAAAGGGTGTGCCAGGTCATTTATTCCTTGACAATACTTGCTTTGATAATTTTTTTTCAATGGCTGCAATTTCGGGATTAATTCTCCATGTAAATAAAGGTGAAAATAGATAAACCAAATGAACCCCCAGGTTAAAATGTCCAAAATAGGGGGTAAATACAGAGATGCCATTTAACAAAAACATCACGCGTGTAAACAATGGATGACGTCCGCCAAAGCGTCCCGCATGAATATAATGAATGGAATATGCATTCATTAACACAGGAAGTGTCAATACCAATCCAAAGCAAAAATAGCCCCAAAACAATGCTTCTTCAGCATGCCCTAGATCCTGTGCATGCTTAAACATGATCAAAGGTGCTGTCAGTAATAATGCGGCAGCCGGGGTGGGTAGACCTTTAAAAAAACCAGGGATGGGATATCGATCTAAGGTAAAGTAAATTAAGCGAATAATCCCCATAATCGCATATATAATTGTTAACCATCCATAAGGTAAGGCTTGAATGGTCGCAATGGTACATGACTCAAACAAATAAAAGAAAATCAATGCTGGTGCAATACAAAAGCTGACCGCATCAGCAATATCATCCAGAATTCCTCCCATAGTCGGTGCTCTGCTATCACTTCTGTCTATGGGCGGTTCTGTTACGCCAAGCTTTCGGGCAACAGCGCCATCAAGACGATCAAAGATGGCTGCACCAATTAAAATCATATACGCTTCTGAAATGCGACCGCCATAGGCAAAAAATATTGATAATATCCCCATCATCGCGTTCATCATTGTCAAAGCATTGGGAAATACAGACAGTATGCGCCATCTTAATATTTCATCATCCATGCAAATATCATCCAAACAATCATTGCCATACCGCCGACAATAGGCAGCAATGGATCCCAGGTTGATCACAAAAAATGTAATTTCAATAAAATATAATAAGCGTAATGGGATATTGCTCAGCCATGAAATCCAGAAATATATGGCTGATGGCGGCCCTTCTAGAGTATAAAAGGCATGTGCATATAAAATGGCTGCAACAGGCGCAGCAAACAAGGTTCTCAATCGATTGATATCGGATAATTCCTCTTCTGCCCCTTTTTTCATGGCAAAACTTTTCATAAAATGGGCAAAATTCTCACGTAATAATACTGTGACACACAGGATCAAAACAAAGACGACGTGGAGTAACTCTGCATGACTATTGGTGTCTGAAACAAAATGAAACCGCCACATCATTCCAACTGAAATGACTGGAAAATTGATTGCAAAAACAATTTTATTCATCATTCTTTCGGCAATATGTGTCAGTTTATAGTGGGGAGCAAACCGGGCAGCAAACCATCCATCAATGAGATCAATCACGACTGACAAAACCAGTGATGTCACTCCCAAAATATAGTAAATCGGATTCATAGTTAATATTGTTGCAATCGCCAGAACCATCCCTAAAAAAGCGAGGGGAGGTCGTCCGAAAATTAATATCGTTGCAATTGTTCTTGGAATTTTAAGTTGCATGAAACAAAACCTTATTGATATGTCAAGTCCTAAACTTCTAGAATCAATGGAATAATCAACGGCCGGCGTTTGATAACAAACTTGAAATACTGCCGAAGATTTTTCTTAACTTCCTCTCGAATATGGGCCACACGTTCCGGTGTTTCAAGAGGCGTTTCTTCTATTGCCTCCAGTATGACACATTTGGCATCCTCTAGTAAATGGCCTTTTTCTGAGTGAAATAAAAAACCACGAGAATCAATTTCCGGCCCATAAACCACGATACCGGTTTCTTCATCAAAAATGATTGTGACCACAACAAATCCATCAATGGAAAGGGCTTTCCGTTCTCTTAGAATGCTTTTTCCAACATCGCCCACGCCTTTGCCATCAACCATGATCCGGTCGGTTTCAATTTTTTCAATGATACGTCCCTGATTATGATTAAATCCAATGATACATCCATTTTCTGCCAATAATACGTTTTTTTTAGGAATTCCTGTTGACTCAGCGAGCCTTGCATGATGGATTAAATGTCGGTATTCACCATGAATGGGAATGAAATATTGGGGGCGGGTTAACTGAATCATCATTTTAAGTTCTTCTTGAAATGCATGACCTGAAACATGAATATCAGAAATCTTTTCATAGATAACATCAGCCCCACGTTTGTATAAGTTATTAATAATTTTAGTAATGGCGCGTTCATTGCCTGGAATGAATTTTGAGGACAAAATCACACGATCATCCTGTTTGATACGAATATGTTTATGCATGCCTGAAGCAATTCTTGCCAAAGCAGACATCGGTTCCCCCTGGCTGCCAGTTGTAATGATAATTACTTCATGGTCTGGATATTCGTTTATTTCATTGATAGAAATTTGCATATCTTTTGGGATTTTCATGTACCCCAACTCTTGTGCCAGTCCAACACCAATTTCCATACTCTTGCCATTGATAACGATTTTGCATCCACGCATGCTGGCGATGTCGATAATTTGTTGGATACGCGCAATATTGGAAGCAAATAACGCCACAATGACACGCCCCTCACTATGTAAAATAATATCTTCCAGTCGATCATGAATGTGTTTTTCAGGAATGGTGTAACCTTCTTTTTCAACATTGGTAGAATCAGACAGCAACGCTAAAACCCCTTTTTCACCATAAAGGGCAAATGCATTGATATCTGTCATCCCCCCTTCAATGGTTGTCGGGGTTAATTTGAAATCTCCGGAATGAATGATACACCCAACAGGTGTGTGAATGGCCAATCCTACACAATCGACAACACTGTGGCTGACGCGAATAAATTCAATATCAAAGGGGCCGATGGTTCGTTTTTGTCGGGGAACAATTTCATGGTATGTTGGTGTCTGAATCAGATCGTGCTCTTCCAGTTTATAGCGGATTAAACCCAGTGTAAAGGCTGTGCCATAGATCGGTGCATTGATATGTTTCAGCACATATGGCAACGCACCAATATGGTCTTCATGTCCATGTGTCAAGATAATGGCCTCAACCTGTTCTGCACGTTCTTGAATATATGAAAAATCAGGAATCACAATATCGATTCCTAACATATAGTCTTCAGGAAACATAAGTCCTGTGTCAATGATGACCATGGCGTTTTCATATTGAATGACCATCATATTCAGGCCAATTTCTCCCAAACCGCCCAATGGAATTATTTTTAATGGAAAATTATCCATAATTTATGTCATTACACCAGTAACTTCGAAAATACGATCAATAAAAGATATTAAATAGGCCACTTGTTGTTCATTGGCATACCGGATACAATCACAACGTATGCGATTGCGTGTTCGTATTAAAAACTCGCAAGTCAGACAGGATTCTTCAAGATCTATAACAAAATACAATGGATGACAGGTTGAATGTTTCGCCTGTTCTGCATCATACAAATGCTCTGGAAGCGGAATCCAATACACAGTGCTTAGGTCTGGAGGACCATAGCTTTGATCAATATATTCCTTAATTTTGGAATAATCATCCAATCGAATTTCATCAATTTGATATTGTTTCATTTGATTCCAATTTCAATAATTTTTGTTTTAAATCAGGCCCGCCGCCAAAACAACCGATCGTTCCATCAGACCGAATAACCCGATGACAGGGAATGAGAATTGGGAATGGATTTCGGGCCATACAGGTTCCAACAAATCGTGCCGCTTTGGGGCTACCAATTTTTTGTGCCAGTTCTCCATAGGAACAAACAGAGCCAAAAGGAATTTTAGCGGCCTGCTTGAGGGTTTCAATTTGCAATTTTGTCAGATTTTTCCATGCCAGCCACTGAATGTTAACATTAATGGGATGTCCTTTAAAATAACACTGCAATAGATCAACCAGAATATCCATATTGGGATGATACGACAAATCCGGGGAAAATTCTGTTTGTATGACATTTGTGAGCAACGCTTCCGATTTTCGGGGTAAATACAGCTTGAATAATTGAAAAGGATGACAGGTATACACAATGGCAATGGTCCCAAATTCTGTCTGCATTCTAACATGGCTGAAACGCATGATTAATCTCCAATCCAGGGTGTTTGATACTCATCCTCCTGTTTTTTTCTGGCTTCAAGTGCCAATTCTTTCACTTTTTGAATGTCTTCATTTGTATACACGCCATTAACGCCAGATATTGCAGCCAGTTTCATACCATGTTTAAGCCCCATCTTATAAATTTCTTTAACCTTCTGCCATTCAATATCCCTGCCAATGGTAAATATTTCAAATCGGCCTTCCAGGGCCAGAACAATCGTTTCAGCCAGACAGGCATAGGCAACATTAGGAGGTAAGCCAATATTGTTCATTTCAACATTGCCAGGCAACAATATTTCTCCAGATTCAATCACCAATACATCTGGACGCTTTTTTACATCCTCTGGCGATAAATCCAATGGTCGGGCAACATCTGTAATAACACATCCTGGCTTCACCCGAGTAATATCTAACACAGTTTTCCCAGCGCCAGATGTTGCTGTAACAATCACATCCATATCAGCCAAATATTTATTTGCCTGGGTCGTTACATGAATATCAACATCAGGTGATTCCTGAAGAATGGATTGTTTAAGCGCCAGGAGTTTGGCCATATTTCGTCCGGCCATATGAACATTGTCAAACGCCAGTGCAAGCAACCGACAGCACACAGAGCCAATTGCACCAGTTGCTCCCATAACCATTGTTTTGGCGCTTATTTTTTTTCCCTTTTCAACGTTTATCAAGCCCATACGTCGCACTGCGTCAGCTGCTGCCCATAAGGCGCCTGATGCACTATAACTGTTCCCGGTTGTAATGGGGATTTCAGCGAGACGTGCGACTGTTGCGCCGGCATCGCCAACAACTTTTGTGAAAGCCCCTAGGCCCATAATTTGGGCGCCAAGGCGTTTGGACATTTTTGCGGCCATCAGTAATCTACGATACGTAAATTCTGGCTTATGAGATAGCATTTCTTTCGGCGTCCCGCCAACAGTAATTAACCAACCTTCAGCTTCAACACCCTGAGGTGATTTAATACCGGTAATTTTAGAATAAATAAATGGCGGTGCATACGCCATGACACGCTCCAACGCATCAAGGAATTTTGGAGTCGTTCGTCCGGTAATAAAGTCAATCAATTTAAGATTTTTAAAATATTCCTGAGAAAGCGGATGAATCACAAATGCAAAGCGGTTAATCCGTTTGGTTTTTCCTGATGGATATATGACACGAGGGTCCATTTGCTGTTCACTGATAATTTCAAGCAGATCATCCGGTGTTATTTGTTCGGTATGTTTATTCAGTGCTGCATAGATAATCGCTTCCAGAACGTTGACGTCAACAACTTTTTCAAGAACTTTTGGGGTTGTATCAATGATAACATCAACACCACGTTCATGCAGAAAAGAGACGCGATCGTCATATGCAGTGGATGTAATCACAGTTTTTCCTCCCAATTCCTCAAGAGAACAGTCTTTTAAGTATTCATAAAAATCATAGTATGGGACAACAATGACTGTTGCTTTTTGCATGGCTTTTTTCAAGATATACTTATTCCATTCACGTAAGGGAATCATCGATGATGCAATAGTTTTGCCGGGGACCCAATTCAAAATGTTATGTATCCCTTTTTGATACTTTTCCAGGTCATGCATGGATTGAATGAATCGCGGAATACCATGTTGAATAATAGGATCAGCAAAAGTCAGGTTGTCGGTAAATTCGGACATCACGCGCGCAAGATAATAATTACTCATTCCGCTCAAAAATAGCACGCGCGCATTATTAAAATAATTACCAAATTTAAACTGCAGATGCCTGATGGCCCATTCTTCAGAAACTTTTCGCATGTCATCTCCGGCAGTAACAGGAATTCGAAAAGCGCGTGTAATTTTATTTAAGATATCTGAATCCTTTGAACTTTTTGGATTTGAACAGGGGAATCGAATGCCTCCTAACCCAATTGCATGTGCTTTGGTTTCTAACTCTAACATTTTGGATGCCGCCTGCTCAGCCTCGCCTTCAAACCCCAAACGTCGTACACGAAAATCCTGTCCTAAAAAAAAGGTTTCAAAAGAATAATCTTTCTTTTTTTTTCCCAGACTAATACTGATAATTTCTTTCATGTTTTCTCCAGTATATTAATTTGTTCTATTGCATTTGCAGGGCAGTCATTGGCTGCCTCGCAAAACCAGTGATTCTCTTCATTTGTTTTTGGTTGACATACAACGCTACTGAATAATGTGTCTTCATTAAGTTGAAAAAACGTGGGCATCAATTCTGCACATAGCATACAGCCGATACAATTTCTATTAATTTGAAAAGTCATTTGTTTACTTGCCATTGATCACCTGACGAATCGCATGAGCCAATTCATTTTTCAAAATGGGTTTAATTAGTGTCGCGCTTACCCCCGGTTTAGTGGATAATTCTGATTCTTGTTCACTGTATCTAGTGCAGATAATAACTGGAATATCAGGGCGTATTTGCGTCAATTCATATGCCAGTCTGTCACCCGCCATTTGAGGCATGGTGAGATCGGATATGATCAGATCAAAAGAATCAGGAGATTGTTCAAACAATGCCCTGGCATCAAGGCTGTTCATGCAAGTATTAACAGAATAACCCATTCTTTGAAGCATTTTCTTTTCAATATTTAAAATGGCTTCTTCATCATCCACCAACAAAATACGTTCTGATCTTTTTGCAATCGGCATGTTGTTATTCATTTCTTTTGAATCTTTTTCCTCTTGTCGCACTGGCATAAATATATCAAAACACGTGCCTTTACCGATAGTACTTTTTAAAGAAATGCCACCATTAAATCGATTGACAATCCCAAGCACCATTGAAAGTCCAAGTCCGGTTCCTTTGCCCTTTGCTTTTGTTGTAAAATAGGGATCAAAAATTCGTTCCTGCGTTTCAAGATCAATACCTTGACCATTATCAGCGATGGATAAAACCAGGTAATGCCCTGATGGTAGATGCTGTGCATTCCATTGAAAAAATTCATTTACATATCTTTTGCGAAGAGAAATCGAAATCAACCCATTATTCTTATCAATGGCTTGATAGGCATTGGTGCATAAATTCATGATAATTTGCTGGAATTGTGATGGATCACCGATCACTTTACGACCCTTTCTTTCGATATCTTTTTTAATTTCAATGGTATTTGGGATTGTCGTACGCAAAAGGGGAATTGTTTCATCAATAACAGATTCAACATCCACCGGTTCATATTGCATTTTAGAACTTCTGCTGAATGTCAGGATTTGTTCAGCAAGATTTTTTGCCCGAGAGGCAGCTTTTAATATTTCGTTGAGGTTGGCTTTAACATCTGGATTATTAGAAAAATCATCAAGTAGCATTTCAGTATAGCCCATAATCGGCATTAACAAATTATTGAAATCATGTGCAACACCTCCGGCCAATGTTCCTAAAGCTTCTAATTTATGTGATTGGCGAAGTTGATTTTCCAATTCTTGTTGTTCAAATTCCGCCTTTTTACGTCTTGTAATATTTTGAAAAATACAGGCAACTTGTCCAGGTTTTGGGCAATAGGCACATACTTCAAAATAGCTATCAAGATCTTTTGTATAGTGCTCAAACCGGATGGTATCACCATTTAAAGCGACCTGAATATAGGTATCAACCCAGTATTGTTCTGTTTGGGGTAATACTTCACGTACAGTTTTTCCGATCAGTTCTTCTTTTTTTAAACCGGTCATAGATTCAAAAGCTGGATTCACCAATATGAACCGATAATCTTTGGGGGTATTACTTGAATCAAGAATTAATTCTAAAATAATCAGGGCATCGAGCATATTGTTAAACAAATCCACGTGCTGTGTTTCAGTTTCTTTTTGATGCAGTCTTGATATTGATATGGCTTGATGTTGTTTTTCTAATGTATTGATCGCAAGATGATAGGTCCTTTGCATTTTTTTGAGTGCGAAAATGAGAAAGCCTGCGAATACGATTCCACCTAAAATCATTTCTATACGAAATGAATAGGTATATAAATAGTCAAGAAGTGATGTAATACAAATAACACACCAAACAAAAACAACTGTAAACATTCGAAATTTAAATGACAGCAGCCTTGAAAAAATAACGATCAAAAAATAATATAGACATGCAATAAAATGAATGACATATATGATCTTTATATCAAAAACAGAATTGTTGGAGATAAGGAATACGATACAGGGTCCATATAAAATCAATACAGATATTAACGTAATATCCAAAAGCTGGTTTTTTAGCAGTGCTTTCGTCTCTGAGTTTTGATTATTTGATTTCATAATGGCCCTACGAATTAAGAATAAATTTTAAATATAATAAAAAAAGAATAATTGTGTAAGCAAAATTAGATTTTATATATGATTTAGACGTTTGGCGTTAAAATATTTCCCGAACTTTTATTGTGACTTGTTTCAGGTTTTTTCCGATCGGCTCACAACTTTTAGAACATAGTGCCCTTCGGGCAAATTTTTATGAGTATTCAAGCGCTGAAACTAAGTTCCTCATTTTTCAAGAATTGTTGATTCGTTTTTGAACCATGATTACACTGAAGATGATGAATAAGATGAAATAAAGACACTTTAAATTCATCTTCTTCAGTGTAATCATGGTTCAGAAACGAATCAACAATATTTAATAATGATATCTATCGAATTTTTATTTTTCCGATACATATACATTGAAATGAGATATTAGATTATCAATTTCAACATTTTTGTTCATCGGAATCTTAGCCCTGAAACGGCGACACATAAAAAATAGATCACTAATTGTCAAAAATATCCGATTGTTTTCTAATAGTCAAGTCAGATAATTCAGCACGATTCAAATACTATCATGCGAGTATTTCCATAAGTATTTAAATTTGAAGGAATAAACGGCCCTCTTATTGGCGTTTTAAGGTGATAAAGTAATATTTTTTTAGTTCTTTTAGGTATCAAAGACATTTGATATAATGACATCCCGAGGTGATCTTTTAGCAATTGTTTTGCATTGGTCATCAGAGATGCATCTATTTGAAGAACCATTTCAAGATCTTCATTCCACTCCTGAATTTCTAAAATAAAATCCTTGTGATCTGTCACCAGAATTCCAGAATTTTCCTCATCATACTGGTATAAATGAAAAAAAATTTTCAGCCGATCTTGAATATGAGTTACCACTTTTGTATCATGGTTCACTGCTTGGGATAAAGGATTGGACAATTCACAGTTTAACTGTTGAAACAACTGTGTATGTGTCTGTTCAATATCTGTCAATATATAATTTAAGTCTGCCTGCTGTTTATCATATTCTTGGAACAATTGACAGTATAACGCAATTAGGAGGGGTTTGTCATCTGCTTGAGGTGCCTTTTGCTTGATTTGTGCATGAATACGATGCACTGATGTTTCATCAAAAAAAGGGAGGTCTTCAGATCTTGATTTAAAATGATCCAAATTGGGTCCAAAATCGTTTCCCAATGATTTCAGATATAATTTTTCTTGATTGAATTGATTGATATCAATTTGGGATTCCAGTGGTGTTTTGACAATCAATCTCTGGTTATTTTGGTAATGTTCAGGGATATCGAGATGAGATGGTTGATAAACAATTATTTTTTCAAACCATTCAAGACAAGTATCCAGGCTTGATTGTAATACAAAGGTAGATGGAAAAAATATAGGAATCATTTGAAACTCCTTGTTCATCTAGTTATTTTTCAATTGAAGAACGTCATTTTTGTAAAAGGTGTCATATTTAAAAAATATGTGAAATGATCGGTACTGTCAAGATAAAACAACGTGTTGGAAAAAGCTATGGAAAGCTCTGAAAATAAGTTCCCCATTTAATAAGTGTTCATTTTCGTTTTTTGAACCATGATTACACTGATTATGTTGTGAGTTTTATTATGTTGCGAGTTTTTTGTATTTTTTTATTTTAATAATATTTTATTTGAAATTTTTTTCATAATTTTTACAGT